>OQVS01001126.1_pt1 | contig 18410 bp, 17 predicted proteins | sample 1691601 | NCBI WGS metagenome assembly OQVS01 (sample SAMN03418268, study PRJEB22391) | human gut metagenome | biome: human-gut; feature: organic feature; material: feces | host: Homo sapiens | place: Tanzania | collected 2013-01
ATAAGGGTATTCCCATCAGCGTTGTCACTGCAGTGGCTTACAGCAGATTATATGGTCATACGATAATTACTTTTGAACAAAGGTCTGGAAATTTGAGCATCAAGAATAAATCAAAAAAGGTCAAGATTCCAGATGTAGCAGATAATTTTGGCGTTGCAGTAAGAGATTTATACTATATGATGCGTCATATGCAATTTAAAATTTAATGGTTGAAAGGTGAGCTAAGTTGCTGTTTAATTCATACGAGTTTATTCTTTTGTTTTTACCACTAACTCTGATATTTTATTATGGGTTAGCAAGAATATTTAATGCTAATATAGCAAAGTGTTTTCTAATTTTTGCTTCTTTGGGCTTTTATTCTTATTGGGATATAAAAAATGTTCCTGTACTTTTGGTTTCTATTTTAGTCAACTATGTCATAGCGCATTTTTTAGAAAAAAAGCGAAAAAAGTTATTGTTGGCTTTAGGTGTGGTTTTTAATATTATTTATCTTGGATATTTCAAATATACTGATTTTATCATTAGCAATATAGATGTATTACTAGGTATGAATATACCTTTGCATCATATTACTTTACCGCTTGGCATTTCCTTCTTTACTTTTACGCAGACAGCTTATTTAGTAGATGTATATCGTGGTGAAACAAAGGAGTATAGCAAAAGTGATTATTTATTGTTTGTAACTATTTTCCCTCACCTTATTGCTGGACCAATTTTATATCATAAGGATATGATACCGCAGTTCTCTAAGCTTGATAACTATAAACTTAATTATAAAAATTTATATAACGGTATATTGTGGTTCATTATTGGCATGCTTAAAAAAGTCATAATTGCCGATAAGTTAGCAGTTTATGCAAATAATGCTTTTAATAACGTTGATAAATTAACCATGTTAGATGCATGGGGTGGTTCTTTGGCATATACATTACAGTTATATTTTGATTTCTGTGGCTATTCTGAAATGGCTATTGGTTTAGGTCTGATGCTTAATTACAATCTTCCTCTGAATTTTAATTTACCATATAGGGCTTGTAGCATTATAGATTTTTGGCGTAGATGGCATATGACTTTATCAGCTTTTTTGAAAAATTATTTGTATATTCCTTTAGGTGGAAATCGTACAGGTCATCATATGCGTAATATTATGCTGACCATGTTGCTGGGTGGTTTGTGGCACGGAGCTGGTTGGACATTTGTTGTGTGGGGGGGTACGCATGGTGCGTTCATTTGTATAAATCACTTGTGGCGTAAGACAAATATTAAGCTACCTCGTTTTTTATGTTGGCTATTAACTTTTAATGCAGTAAATCTAGCATGGATTTTTTTTAGAGCCGACAGTTTTTCACAGGCAGCTAATTTTATAGCTAAAATGGTAGATTTTAGTTTGCTTTATGCTCCAAGAAGTAGTAGTGTGGCAAAGTATATACCTGTATTTGATTGTCAACATGGAATATTTAATCTGCATGTTTTATTAACTATGTTAGGTTTTTTGCTGCTTTCCGTATTAGTATTAGATAAGAGCAAATTCGAAAAACTTAATGATTATGTTTTGGCGACAGGTCTTTCTATTGTAGCGATTTATTTAATAGCTAGTATGGGGCGTGTTAGTGAATTTTTGTATTTTCAGTTTTAAAGGGAGTAGAATATGGATTATAGAAAAATAGTAAAGATTTTTTTGGCTCAGGTTCTACTCATACTTGTTGTATCAAGTGCATTGGTAATTTATGTAGATCCATTTTTCCATTACAGAAAGCCTAATGTTAATTTATTCTATAAGTTGGATGCAGGCAAAGAAAGATACCAGAATGATGGTATAATTAAACACTTTGATTATGATACAATGATTCTAGGAACATCAATGACTGAGAATTTTAAAGCTAGTGAGTGCGATTATATTTTTCAAGCTAACACTATTAAGGTTCCATTTTCTGGTGGAACATATAAGGAAATCAATAATAATATAGCAACAGCATATAGAACAGAACATGAATTAAAAAATGTTATACGTTCTTTGGATTGGAGTACTCATTTGGTTGAAGATAAAGATGCCATGCGTGATGATTTAGGGGCGTATCCTTGGTATCTATATAATGATAAGCTTATTGATGATGTTGCTTACTTTATCAATAAAGATACAATAAAGATTTCTGCTAAAGTTATTAAGGAAAGTATTTTGAAGAAAAAAAAAGGAATTACAACTTTTGATGACTATGCTAATTGGAATTCTGAGTATAAGTTTGGTGCAAAAACAGTTTTAAAAGGGAGAGAAACTTACCATATTACGGATAAAGTGAGACGTTTTAATTCTGCTGATAAAGAAATTCTTAAAGGTAATATTGAACAGAATGTTATTTTGTTAGCTAGGCAACATCCTGAAACTACCTTCTATTACTTTTTTCCACCTTATAGTGTAGCTTATTGGGGTGAACTTAAAGAAAAGGGTGAAATAGAGTATACTATTGCTGCTGAAAAAATTGCAATAGAAATGATTCTTACCTGCCCTAATATTAAGTTGTATTCTTTTAATTTAAAAACCGATATAACTACTAATCTTGATAATTATAAAGATACTACTCATTATGGTGAATGGATTAATAGTGATATTCTGAAATGGATGAAAAATGAAGATGGTTTGCTTACGAAAGAGAATTATTTAACTTATTTACAAGCAGAAAGAGATTTTTATAGTCAATTTGATTATAATTCTCTTTTTAAAAATATAAGTAAAGTGAATTGACTTTGCGTATAAATAGGGAGGTTTTTATAAAAATGGCAAGATTATTTGGTACTGATGGTGTTCGTGGTGTAGCGAACGTGGAGCTGACTCCTGAGCTGGCCTTTAAGCTTGGCTATGCAGCTGCAAAATATTTTGGTCGTGAGGTTTCCTGCCCGAAGATTATTATCGGCAGAGATACCCGTCGCAGCGGCCAGATGCTGGAAAGCGCTCTGGCAGCAGGCATCTGCAGCGCCGGTGGCAACGCACATCTTTTGGGCGTAATGCCGACTCCGGCAGTTTCCTTCCTCACTAGCGAGGTAAAGGCGAACGCAGGCGTAGTTATTTCTGCATCCCACAATCCGTTCGAGGATAATGGCATTAAGTTCTTCTCTCAGACCGGTCATAAGCTGCCGGATACCGTAGAGGACGAAATCGCTGCTATTGTAGCTGCACCGATTGATTATACGCAGGCAGCTCGCGGCAGCAGCGTTGGTCAGATTATCTACGAAAAGGATTTGTCCGCTTTGTATATCAAGCATATCCTGAGCACTGCTTATGCAAAGCTCAACGGCCTGAAAATCGTTATGGACTGCTCCAATGGTGCCAACAGCGAGATTGCGCCGATTATCCTGCGCAGCCTTGGTGCAGAGGTTATTGCTATCTTCAACGAGCCTAACGGCCTGAATATCAACAACGGCTGCGGCTCTACGCATCTGGAGGCTTTGCAGAAGAAGGTTGTCGAGGTTGGCGCTAATGTCGGTATCGCTAACGATGGCGACGCTGACCGCTGCCTGGTTGTTGATGAAAACGGCGAGGCTATGGACGGCGACCAGATTATGCTGATTTGCGCTCTGGAGCTTATGAAGCGCGGCAAGCTGCATGACAATATGCTCGTTACCACGGTTATGAGCAACGTTGGTCTGCATCAGGCTATGAAGGCTCATGGCGGCCATACTGTTAAGACTGCTGTTGGCGACCGCTATGTGCTGGAGGAAATGCTCAAGCATAATTATTCCATCGGCGGCGAGCAATCCGGCCATATCATCTTCTCCGAGTTCGCCAAGACCGGCGACGGCATTTTGACCGCTGTACAGCTGCTGTGCGCTATGGTGAAGAACAACAAGAGCTTGGCCGAAATGGGCTCCGTTATGACGAAGTTCCCGCAGGTGCTGTTGAACGTGCGCGTAAAGGATAAAAACGGCTGGGAGGAAAAGGCTGCTATCCAGGAGGTTATCAAAAAGTACCAGGAGGAGTTGGGCGAAAACGGTCAGATTCTGGTGCGTGCTTCCGGCACCGAGCCCTTGATTCGCATTATGGCCGAAGGTCCGAAGCAGGAGCGTCTGGAGCAGATTACGAATGCTATAGCTGAGGTTGTTACTCGCGAGCTTGTGTAAACGGACGATAAAGCATCATCTGCTTATTATAATTTAAAGTTCACTTTTGGTTTGCTTGACCAGCGAGTCGACATATTGTAAAATTAATATAGTCACAATGATGTGCCACGTGGGATTGTCCGCCTGCGTGGCTCATTGTCTGTTTGCTGCATTTTATAGGTGGCAGCACAGGCTAGGGACGAGAGCGCAGGTACCGCGTAAGCGGTGGACGAGGAATGAGGTTATCGAGTAGTCAGCGGATGCCTCACGGTCAGCTGCAGGACCGCAAGCCAGATACAAAGGCCTTCGGCAACGAAGGAAACAAAGGTCTGGCGGCAGAAAGGACACATAATATTAATACAGGCTCGCAAGGGAGAAGGTATTAGATACGAGGAAGGTTGACGCAGGCGTACTAAAGGTACGGCGAGGAAACCTGACGAAGTAGATGATGCCTTATACCTTGCAGCGTAGAGGAGGATTACTAATTATGTGTGGAATTGTTGGTTATATAGGCACCAACCAAGCCGCTCCCTTCCTGCTTGATGGCATGAGCAAGCTGGAATATCGTGGATATGACTCTGCCGGTATCGCCGTTTATGAAAATGGCAAAATTCGCGTGGACAAGTGCGTGGGCCGTCTGGACGCACTGCGCCAGAAGCTGTCCGGCAATATGCCGTCCGGCACCGTGGGCATTGGCCATACGCGCTGGGCGACGCATGGCCGTCCGTCGGACCGCAACGCGCATCCGCATACCGATAACACGGGCCGTTTCGTAGTTGTGCATAACGGCATTATCGAAAATTATCTGACGCTGAAGGAGGAGCTTATCGCTAAGGGCCATGAGTTCCTGTCCGAAACCGACAGCGAGGTTGTAGCACATCTGCTGGCAGATAAGTATGACGGTGATTTTGAGGAAACCGTCAAGAGAGTGCTGCGTCTGGTGAAGGGCTCCTACAGTCTGGTGATGATGTGTCAGGACGAGCCGGACAAGATTATCTGCACGAAGAAGGATAATCCGCTGATTATCGGCTTGGGCGAGGGCGAGAATTTTATCGCTTCGGATATTCCGGCGATTATCAATCATACGCGCCGCACCTTTATTATGAGCGATGGCGAAATTGCGACGGTGACGGCTGACGACGTTTGGGTGCAGGATATCGACGGCACGCCGATCAGCAAGAAGGTGTTCGAGGTCAACTGGAACGCAGAGGCTGCGGAAAAGGGCGGCTTTGAGCATTTTATGCTGAAGGAGATTTATGAGCAGCCGAAGGCTATGCGCGATACTATGACCAGCCGTCTGGATGCGGAAACGGAAACCATCAGCTTCCCGGAGCTGAACTGGACGAGCGAGGAGCTGCGTGATATCAACAAGATTTTCATTGTGGCCTGCGGCACTGCTTATCATGCAGGCATCGTCGGCAAATATTATCTGGAGCAGCTGGCGCGTATGCCGGTTGAGGTGGATATCGCGAGCGAGTTCCGCTATCGTGACCCGCTGGTTGACGGCAACAGCCTGACAATTGTTATCAGCCAGAGCGGCGAGACGAGCGATACGCTGGCAGCGCTGCGCGAGGCGAAGCGCCTGGGCGCACGCACGCTGGCTGTGACGAACGTGGTGGGCAGCTCGATTGCGCGTGAGGCAGACCAGGTTGTTTATACCTATGCCGGTCCCGAGATTGCAGTTGCTTCGACGAAGGCTTATACAACGCAGCTTTTGGCGATGCTGATGCTGGCGATTTATGTGGGCCGTCTGCGCGGCACTCTGGCAGCAGAAAGAGCGCAGGAGCTTGTGCATGGCCTGACCTTTATTCCGGAGCAGATTCACCAGATGCTGGAGAATGTTGACCAGATTAAGGTTTTTGCGCGTGAGTATGGCAGCAGCGAGGACGCGTTCTTTTTGGGACGCAGTCTGGACTATGCCGTTGCACTGGAGGGCGCGCTGAAGCTGAAGGAGATTTCGTATATCCATGCGGAGGCGTATGCCGCAGGCGAGCTGAAGCACGGTACGCTGGCGCTCATCGTGGCAGGCGTACCTGTTATTGTGCTGGCTACGCAGATGGACGTTTATGACAAGACGGTCAGCAACCTGCAGGAGGTTAAGGCGCGTGAGGCTGTGGTTATTGCCATCGGCTTTGAGGGCGACACCTCTCTGGCGAAATATGCGGACCATGTTATCTATATTCCTAAGACGGATAAGTATCTGGCACCGCTCATGGCTGTCTTGCCGCTGCAGCTGCTGGCTTACTATGCAGCACTGACGCGAGGCTGCGACGTGGACAAGCCGCGTAATCTGGCGAAGAGCGTTACGGTCGAATAAGAAGAATGATATTGCCCCTGGCTTTGCGGAGAAGCAGAGCTGGGGGCTTTTTGGTTGGCAGTCAGAGGGGACTTGAAGCAGCGAATAAGTTCATGTATTCTTTTCTTCTCTCTGTATTTTTATCCTCGGAATATGGTATAATATACTATATATAAAACACAGGAGTAGAGTAGATAATGATTTATGGTTTGCTTGCTTTGCTGGTGGTTCTTGTGGATCAGGCAACAAAGTATTTTGTAGTTCAGCATTTTGCTGTAGGGGAGAGCGTTCCGGTGCTGGAAAATATTTTTCACTGGACGTTTATTTTGAATCGTGGCGCGGCCTTCGGTATGCTGGAGGGCAGCCGCTGGCTGTTTGTTGTTATCGCACTGGCTGTGATTGGCGGCGTGCTGTATCTGCGTAAGGAGATTGAGCAGAGCGGCGTGCTGGCCTGCATGGGCGCAGCGCTGTTTACCGGCGGCGCAGTGGGCAATTTGATTGACAGGACGCTGCACGGCGTGGTGATTGACTTTTTTGATTTTCGTATCTGGCCGATTTTTAATGTGGCAGATATTGCTATTTGTACAGGAGTAGGTTTGATTATATGGAGCATCTTGAAGACGGAATTGCTGGAGAGCAAGAAAAATTAATTATTACTGAAAATGAGGCCGGCCAACGCGCCGACGTTGGTCTGGCAGCGCTGCTGGAGCTTACGCGCTCGAATATGCAGAAGCTGCTGGACGAGGGACGTGCTGTGCGTGGCACAAAGGTTCTCAAGTCGAATTACAAGCTGAAGCTGGGCGAGGAGATTACCGTGACGCTGCCTGAGCCGCAGCCGCTGGATGTGCAGCCGGAGAATATTCCGCTGGATATCATCTATGAGGATGAGGATGTCGTGGTTGTTAATAAGGCGCGCGGCATGGTGGTGCATCCTGCTGCCGGCAATTACAGCGGCACGCTGGTGAATGCGCTGCTGTATCATTGCAAAAATTTGTCGGGCATCAACGGTGTTATCCGTCCGGGCATTGTGCATCGTCTGGATAAGGACACCAGCGGTATTATGATTTGCGCGAAGAATGATGCGGCGCATGTGTCGCTGTCGCAGCAGATTCAGGCGAAAACGGCGAAGCGTACCTATCTGGCCGTGGTGCGTGGCAATATCAAGACGGACAGCGGCGTGATTGAAACGCAGATTGCCCGCGATAAGAATGACCGCAAGAAGATGGCTGTGGTCAAGGAGGGCGGCCGTGATGCCGTGACGGAGTATGAGGTGTTGGAGCGTTTTGGCAAATATACGCTGGTGCGCTGCAGGTTACGTACAGGCCGCACGCATCAGATTCGTGTGCATATGGAATATCTTGGCTATCCGCTCGTGGGTGACCCGAAGTATTCACCAATGAAGACGCAGTTTGCGATTAAGGGACAGGCGCTGCATTCGCAGACGCTGGAGTTCACGCATCCGCGTACAGGCGAGAGAATGCAGTTCGAGGCTCCGCTGCCGGAGGATATGCATAAAATTGTTACCAGACTGCACTTAGGGCAGTTTAATTAATATATCCATATTGACCTGTGGTGCTCTGAAAAATGAGGGGAGCTGTTAGGTCGAAAATAATCAGAAGAGGTGACCAAAATGGGTAATTTTGTTAAAAAAAATGTCATTATGGATGCCGACGCTATGCGCCGTGCAATTGTACGTATTTCGCATGAAATTATTGAAAGAAATAAGGGCGTAGATGATGTTGTGCTGGTGGGTATCCGCACTCGCGGTGTACCTATCGCTGAGCGTCTGGCTGCAGCTATCAAGAACATTGAGAATGTAGAGCTTCCGGTAGGTATGCTCGATATCACCTTGTATCGTGATGACCTGTCTACGCTGGCATATAATCCGATTGTTCATGGTACCGAGATTGACCTCGACCTGAACGGCAAGACTATTGTGCTTGTCGACGATGTTCTGTACACCGGCCGTACCATCCGTGCAGCCTTGGACGCTGTTATTGATATGGGCCGTCCGAAGGCTATCCAGCTGGCAGTTATGATTGACCGCGGCCATCGTGAGCTGCCGATTCGTGCTGATTTCGCCGGCAAGAATGTGCCGACCTCGCATAAGGAATCTGTAGAGGTTCATCTGGAAGAGCTGGACGGTGCTGATGAGGTTGTTATTGGCGATATTGAATAAGCCGGATAAATTTTGGAGGAAAAGCTTATGCAGCAAGCAGAAAAATTGCGCAATGAGGCTTTAGGGCAGACGCTGGTGCAGAATATGCAGCGTCGTGGTTTTGATGCTTATTATTGCGCTGATAAAGAGGCTGCCTTGGCGAAGGCGCTGGAGCTGATTCCGGAGACGGATGTTGTCAGCTGGGGCGGTTCGGTTACGCTTGCCGAAACAGGCGTGCTGGACGCTGTGAAGAGCCGCAATCCTGTTATCGACCGCGATACGGCGGCGAGTGCCGAGGAGAAGGGCGAGCTGATGCTCAAGGCGCTTTTGTGCGACACCTATCTGATGAGCAGCAACGCTATCAGCGCTGACGGCCAGCTGGTGAATATCGACGGCAATGGCAACCGTGTGGCCGCTTTGATTTTTGGACCGAAGCAGGTTATTGTTATTGCCGGACTGAACAAGGTTGCCGGCTCTTTGGACGCAGCGATGGACAGAGCACGTAACGTGGCAGCGCCGATTAACGCGCAGCGCTTTGCAGGCTTGGCAACGCCGTGCTATAAGCTTGGCCGTTGTGCAGATTGTCAGGCGGCAGACAGCATTTGTGCGCAGATTGTTATTACACGCCGCAGCCGCACGCAGGGACGCATCAAGGTTATCCTTGTCGGCGAGCATTTAGGCTTTTGATTTGGAGGGGGGAGCTGCTCTGGCAGCTTCCCTTTTGCCTTTTTACGGATACTTAGAAGAAAGTAGGTGTTATTATGTCTCGTACAGTGATTTTATTATTGGATTCCTTTGGCATTGGTTATGCACATGATGCTGCTGCCTATGGCGATAAGGGCGCAGATACCTTGGGCCACATCAGCGAGTGGCTGGCGAAAAATCCGCGCAGCGAGAGTGGCGAGGTTCGTCCGCTGCAGCTGCCGCATTTGGCGGAGCGCGGACTGGAGGCAGCTGCGGTGCTGAGCCGCGGCGAGAAGCTTGCTGCTCCCTTGGGCGCAGCACATACTATTGGCGCTTATACCTATGCGCAGGAGGTAAGCAGGGGCAAGGACACGCTGAGCGGTCACTGGGAAATCAGCGGCGTGCCTGTCACCTTCGACTGGGGCTATTTCCCGAATGTGCCGCACTGCTTTCCGCAGGAGCTGGTGGCTGCGCTCATCGAAAAGGGCAAGCTGCCGGGCGTGCTGGGCGAATGTCATGCCAGCGGTACGGAGATTATTAAGGAGCTGGGCGAGGAGCATATCAGGAGCGGCAAGCCGATTATCTATACCTCGGCTGACAGCGTGCTGCAGATTGCGGCGCATGAGGAGGACTTTGGTCTTGAGCGCCTCTATGAGCTGTGCAAGATAGCGTATGAGCTGGTGCGTCCGTATAATATCGCGCGTATTATTGCGCGTCCGTTCGTTGGCACCTGCGCCGCAGACTTTACGCGCACGACGAACCGTCATGACTACGCTGTGCCTGCGCCGGAGGCTACGCTGCTCGACAAAATGGTGGCTGCCGGCGGCAGCGTGTATGCTGTAGGCAAGATTGCGGATATTTTTGCGCACCGCGGCATCACGAAGCATTATGCTGCCGGCGGTCTGGATAAACTGGTGGAGGCGACGAAGCAGGCTGTGAGCGAGGCGCCGGACAACACCATTGTCTTTACGAATTTTGTCGATTTTGATTCCTCCTACGGTCATCGCCGCGATATTCAGGGCTATGGCGAGGCGCTGGAGTATTTCGACAGCCGTCTGCCGGAGATTACGGCGCTGCTTGAGCCGAGCGATTTGCTGCTGATTACGGCAGACCATGGCAACGACCCCAGCTGGACGGGTACAGACCATACGCGTGAAAAAATTCCTGTACTGTTCTCCGGCGCAGGCGTGGAGTGCAAGGAGCTGCCGCCGCTGGCTACCTTTGCCGATATCGGCGCGACGATTGCCAATTTTATGGGCATTGAAAAGACCTTTACGGGCGAGCCTGTGAAGCTTTGAGGTGATGTATATGAAAAATTATGCACAAATAGATGAGGTGCTCTACCACGTAGGCTTTGCTGCGCATGCGCTGGAGGGCGCGACGCTTGCCGTGCTGCCGGGCGACCCTGGACGCGTGGAGCCATTGGCGCAGGCGTTGGGCAAGGAGCCGCACTTTATTGCGACGCACCGTGAATATACAAGCTGGCTGACCTATATCGGCACAAGGCCGGTGCTCGTCTGCTCGACAGGCATGGGCGGCCCTTCGGTGGCAATTTGTCTGGAGGAGCTGGCGCGTATGGGGATTACGCATGTTATCCGCGTGGGCACGACGGGCACGATTCAGGAGAGCGTGGCCTTGGGCGATGTGATTATCGATAAGGCCTCGGTGCGTCTTGATGGCACGTCGCAGCATTATGCGCCGCCGGAGTTCCCTGCGGTGGCCAGCTTTACGGTGACGCAGGCGCTGGTGGAGGCGGCGAAGGCCGCTGCTGCGCCCTATCATTTGGGCATTGCCGCCTCCAGCGATACGTTCTGGCCAGGGCAGGAGCGCTATGACAGCTTCACCGGCTATGTGCCGCGCAGATTTCAGGGCACGATGCGCGAATGGCAGGCTTTGGGCGTGCTGAACTACGAGATGGAAACGTCGGCTCTGTTCGTAACGGCGCAGGCCTTGGGCTTGCACGCAGGCGCTGTTTGTGGCGTAGTCGTGAAGCGTACAGATAGCGAAAGCGTGGCACCGCCGGAGGTGTATGCGCGTGCCTTTAAGTTTTTGGTGCAGGTGACGCGTGGAGCGATTGAACGCTTGCAATAGTAATTGATTAGTAAATGTTAGGTGTTTGTTATGAGATTTTTAAAAAGTTTTTTCTTTATATGCTTGATAACAATTTTGACAGCCGGTGTTGGGCCGCAGGCAGCGCACGCCGACTTCCCGGAGCGTCCGGTAGGCTTCGTCGTCATCGACCAGGACGACGGCGGTGTGGACGGCGCGATGTATAAGTCGTGGCGGCAGGTGGTGAAGTGGGCCTATCACTTCCCATACTACCAGCTTATCGAAGGCGGCGAGCCGCTGCAGGTTGTGAGCGACGCTGTAGATAAAAATCTGGAGTTCAACAAGGCGACGCTGCAGGCTTTGACGGAAAAAAGTAAGGTGGACGTGCTCGTTGTGGCACGCATTTACGCGCTTGACGAAACGATGGTAAACGGCTGGGGCTTCCGCTTCGACAATGACACCTATATGCGCGTCATTGCTTTCGCTGATTTATACGTTTATAAAAAGGAAGGCGACAAGTTCCTTAAGAGGCGCGTGCGCGAGAACGGAGTGCATGAGCTGGGCAATTACGAAAAGCCTGAGGAAACGATTAAATGGCAGCTTTCAAAGCTCGTCAATACTATGGAGAACAGGCCGATTATCGGCTCCTAAGCAAAAAAAGGACATAAAAAAACTGCTGCATACTACCAGCTTTGGGGTAATGCAGCAGTTTTTATTTTTTAATAATGTACAGCGTTTTTGTCGATGAGGTTGAAGCCTGCCTCCGTAAGCTTGGTGCGGATTTCTGCGATTTGCGCTGCGTCGCGGGTTTCCAGCTCCAGGCGCAGGTAGCAGCCGGTGATATCCATATCGCCGTCGCTGCGGTTGTGCTGTACGCCGACAACGTTGGCGCCGCAGCTGCTGACGATTTCGCTGACGTCGCGCAGCTGGCCGGGACGGTCGGCCAGAGCGATAACCAGGTCGGCACGGCGACCGCTGGTAACCTGACCGCGGGTGATGACACGCGAGAGGATATTTACGTCGATATTGCCGCCGGAAACGAGGCAGACGGTTTTCTTGCCCTTGATAGGCAGCTTATCGAACAGAGCTGCGGCAACAGGTGTTGCGCCTGCGCCCTCAGAAATGAGCTTTTGCTTTTCGATGAGCGTAAGAATCGCGGTAGCAATTTCGTCCTCGCTGACAGTGACAATATCGTCAACATATTTGCTGATCATTTCGTAGGTCGTTTCGCCCGGAGTTTTTACAGCAATGCCGTCGGCAAAGGTATGTACCGCGTCGAGCGTTTCATATTTATGGTCATGAAAGGCCTTGTACATGCTGGCTGCACCTGCTGCCTGTACGCCGTAAATTTTTACGTCGGGGCGCAGGCTCTTGATGGCGAAGGCTACGCCGCTGATGAGGCCGCCGCCGCCAATCGGCACGATGACAGCTTCTACGTCCGGCAGCTGGTCGAGGATTTCCAAACCGATGCTGCCCTGGCCTGCGATAACAAGCTCGTCATCATACGGATGAATGAAGGTCATGCCTGTTTCCTCCTGCAGCTCGACAGCGCGGTCATGCGCTTCGTCGTAGGCACCGGGAACAAGCTCCACCTGAGCGCCGAGACGCTTGGTGTTTTCCACCTTCATAATCGGTGCGCCGCTGGGCATGCAGATAACGCTTTTGATGCCCATGCTGGTTGCGGCCAGCGCAACGCCTTGGGCATGGTTGCCGGCGCTGCAGGCAATAACGCCCTTGGCTGCTTCCTCTTTGGTCAGCTGGCTGATTTTGTAGTAGGCACCGCGCACCTTGAAGCTGCCGGTTACCTGCAGGTTTTCTGTCTTCAGATAGAGGTCTTTGCCTTCGCTCAGATGAGGTGCCGCTATTAAATCTGTCTTGCGTGCTACGCTCTTGAGGACGAAGGCTGCGTGATAAATTTTGTCGAGTGTTAACATGTGAGTACCTTCTTTTCTTTCCCTTATAAAAATCAACTAAAGATTTTATCTTAGTATAAGCACTTTTCTCTTTGTCGTCAAGGCTCAATCGTCAATGCTGGTGTTTTCGATTATGAGCAGCAGCTTGAAGCTTTCGTTGTCGAAGCTGACGTTGCAATTGCCATGATATTTTTCGACAATCATCCTGATGTTTTCCAGGCCCGTGCCCGGCTCCTTGAAATCGCGCTTGGCAGAGTAGAATTTATTATTATAGCGCACGATGTTGCCGCTGTAGGAGTTTTCTATGGAAAGCAGCAGCTGGGAGCCTTTCTCCTTGATTTTAACCTTGACGAAGCTGTCAGGATTGGTCAGCAGGCTGCCTTTGACAGCAGTGAAGGCATTCTCCAGCGCATTGCCGAGGATGATGGCAAGGTCAATATCGTTGAGGTTGATTTTTTGAAACTGGATATCAGTAGTAAAATGGATACTGCTTTCCTGCGCCTGCAGCTGCCAGTAACCAAGCAGGCCATCGAGCGTTTCGTTGCCGTAGAGCTTGACGGTCTGGATGCTGTCTGTGTATTTGAGAATGGAGCGCAGGTTTTGCCCCAGCTTGTCATATTCCTTCTGCTCATAAAGCTGGTTGAGCATGATGACAAGATGCTTCTGGTCGTGGCGCAGACGGCGTGATTTCTGCCATGTCTCGATAACAAAATTATAATAAGGCTTTTCGTTGCGGCGCAGCACCTCCAGCGAGTTGAGCTTGACAGACATGATTTTGTTTTCGCTTTTTTCCTTCAGCAGCTCCATGACCATGTGGGTGAAGAAGAAGAGCGGCAAAACGCACAGGAAGCGTGCGCTGAAAAGGCTCCAGTTGCGCGGCTCTGAAAAGTTGCGCATGAGGATGAGGGCCAGCATGTTGAAGAAAAGGATATAGTTGGAGTAGATAATAACTCTGGTGTATTTGGAAGAGTGGAAAATCTGCTTGAATTTTTTTGCTGCATGGTAGAACCATAGGAAATAAGCAGCCTGACTGATGCCAAGCACAATGACTGCGGTGGCGTAGTAAAGGCCAGGCGTTGGCGATACTCTTTCCGCAATCATGGAGAGCGTCTGCAGCACAACCTCAAAGTTGCCTGTCAGCAGTACGCAGAAAAGCTTTTTGACCATGTTTTTCTTAATAACAGCAAAGTAATAAACTATATATAGCAGATAGGGACCATACAGCGTCGGCAGCTTATCAAAGTTGCGGCCGGAAGCAATAAATATGCCCCATTCTAACAGCATGATGGCGAAAAAGCCAAGGGCTGTCACCTTTTTGGAAAAGCGCAGGTCGTCAAGAAACGGATAATAGCATAGATATGAGCTTGGCGCGATGCGCAGAAAAATATAGATTAAGACAATAAAATCCTCTATTTGCATAAACCATCATCCCCTAAAGAAGTTCTCTAATTTCTCTATAGCTTAATTATAACAAATTCTTCGCTTGTGTGAAGTAAAAATTTAGCTTTACTGCTAAAGGAACGAGAAAGCTGATATGTTGAAAAGCGCGGCTTTTTTGGTGTATAATAATATGAATATAGAAAAATAAAGGAGTGCACGAATATGCAGTGGATAGAAGTAAATGTTGCGGTAACGCATGAGGCAGTAGAGGCTGTGGCAGATATGCTGACGAGCATTGGCTCGAAGGGCGTAGCGATTGAGGACCCGCAGCTGATTAATGATTTGCGCAACAGCGGCACCTGGGAGCTTTGCGATATTCCTGAGCAGGAGAACACCGAGGTGGTGACGGTCAGCGCTTATTATGCAGATGATGAGAAGCTGGAAAAGCGTCTGGCGGAGATTGAAGAGCAGCTTGAGCTTATCGAGGAGCGCATCGGCAAATACCGCTTTGGCAATACGCGCTTCCGTAAGGTGAACGAGCAGGATTGGGCTAACGAATGGAAACAGTATTTTCATGTTACCCATGTGGGCAAGAGCCTGGTTATCAAGCCAAGCTGGGAGGAATATGCTGCCAAGGAGGGCGAGCATGTTATCGAGATTGACCCGGGTATGGCGTTTGGCACAGGCACGCACCATACGACGAATATGATGATGGAGCGTCTGGAGAAGGTGATTACGCCTGAGGCTGAGGTGTTCGACGTGGGCACGGGCAGCGGTATTTTGGCGATTGCTGCCGCTATGCTGGGCGCAAAATCTGTTAAGGCAGTGGATATTGATGCTGTGGCAGTGCGCGTGGCACGCGAGAACGTGGCAGACAACGGCCTGACGGAGCAGATTGAGGTGCGCGAGGGTGATTTGCTGCACGGCACTGAGGGCAAGGCAGATGTGATTATCGCGAATATTATTGCTGATATTATCATTATGCTGCTGAAGGATATTCCGCAAAAGCTTAATGACGACGGCGTTTTCCTGGCCAGCGGCATTATCGAGGAGCGTGTGCCGGATATTGAGGCTGAGGCGCAGAAGCAGGGCCTGGTGGTTGATGCGATTGACCATAGAGGCGGCTGGGTAGTTATGCAGATGAGACATAGATGAGATTTAGAGAAAGGATTTCATAATGCATCGTTTTTTTGTTCCTCAACTATATAATGAAGAAATAACGCTTACGGGTGTGGATGCGCGTCACATCAGCAAGGTGCTGCGCATGCAGCCGGGTGCGCAGCTGCAGATTGTCAGTGATGATGGCGTGAGCGCGCTGGCGGAGATTACGGCGATTGACAGCGAGTGCGTGACTGTGCGCTGCTTGGAGAAGTTGGCTGAGAGCCATGAGCCTGCTGTGCGCCTTGTTTTGGCGCAGGGCTTGGCGAAGGGCGAGAAGATGGATTTCATTATCCAAAAGGCCGTGGAAATGGGCGCGTACAGCGTGGTGCCGCTGGCAATGGAGCATTCTGTGGTGCGTCTTGACGGCGCGAAGGCTGCCAAAAAGGTGGAGCGCTGGCAGAAGATTGCCGAGTCTGCGGCGAAGCAGAGCAAGCGCGATATTATTCCGCAGGTGCAGCCTGTTCAGTCCTTGGCGCAGATGCTGGCGGCGAATGCTTGCGCGACGAAAATTATCGCTTACGAATGTGAGGATAAAAAGAGCCTGAAGGCAGCGCTGACGGAGGCGAAGGCTGAGGGCAGGCTGACTGACCTTCTGCTGATTATCGGGCCGGAGGGCGGCATCAGCGAGGCAGAGCTGGAGGCGGCGCGCAGCGCCGGTGCTGTGCCTGTGAGCCTGGGACGCAGAATTTTGCGTGCTGAAACAGCAGGCCTTGTCGCTATATCCGCGATTTTTTATGAGACAGGAGATTTAGGAGATTAAAAATAGATGAGAAAAATTGCATTTTATACTTTAGGCTGCAAGGTTAATCAGGCCGACACAGCCAGCATGGAGGGGATTTTCCGCGCGTCGGGCTACGAGGTTGTGCCCTTTGGCGAGCAGGCTGACGTTTATCTGGTGAACACCTGCGTTGTTACGAATACAGGCCAGCGCAAGTCGCGCCAGATTATCAACCGCGCTGTGCGTCACAATCCGCTGTCGCTCGTTGTTGTTACCGGCTGCTATCCGCAGACTGCGCCGGAAGAGGTGCGTGCTATTGAGGGCGTTGATGTTATCATCGGCAACCAGGAGCGTGCGCGTATCGTGGAGCTGGTCAATGAGGCGCTGGAGCATAAGCAGACAGAAATTCTTGACAATGTACAGAGAATGACAGTTGATACAAAATTTGAGGAGCTGGGCGTAGGCACAGAAACGGACAAGACGCGTGCCTTCCTGAAGATTCAGGAGGGCTGCAACCAGTATTGCACCTATTGCATTATCCCCTTTGCCCGTGGCCCGCTGCGCAGCAGAAGCCTTGCAAGCATTCGCGAGGAGGTTGAAAAGCTTGTGGCTGCAGGCTATAAGGAGGTTGTGCTCATCGGCATTCACCTTGGCTGCTATGGCAAGGAGCTGGCGAAGGAGGGCAAGCAGGTTTCGCTATATGACGCTGTGAAGGCAGCGCTGTCTGTCGAGGGCATGCAGCGTGTGCGCCTTGGCTCGCTGGAATCCGTAGAGGTGGAGCCGCGTCTCTTGCAGCTGATGGCGGAGGAGCCGCGCCTTTTGCGTCACCTGCATCTGCCGCTGCAAAGCGGCTGCGACAAGATTCTGCGTGCGATGCACCGTCCCTACGACACGAAGCGCTTTACGGAGCTGGTGCAGGAGATTCGTGCGCAGGTGCCGGACGTGGCGATTACGACGGACGTTATCGTAGGCTTTCCGGGCGAAACCGAGGAGGACTTTATGACGACGCTGGAATTTGCTAAGCAGTGCGGCTTTGCGAAGATGCACATCTTCCCGTATTCTAAGCGTAAGGGTACGCCTGCTGCCGAAATGCCAGAGCAGGTGGACGAGGCAGTGAAGAGCGAGCGTGCGGCACGTTTGGCACAGGTCGACGAGCAGCTGCACCAGCAAACCTTGGCTGCCATGGTGGGCAAGGTGGCAGAGGTGCTGCTGGAGCAGCCTGTGGACGCAGAGCATATGGAGGGCTTGTGCGGACCTTATCTGCGCGTTATCGTCCCCGGCACAAGCGAAATGGCGAATACGATTGCCAAAGTGAAGCTTACGGGCGTGCAGGATGATTTCCTCATCGGTGAGCTTGTATAATTCACAAAAAAATAATTTTCATGAGCAGGAAAATTTCTTAGCAGGTAGAATACTATTAGATACGATATAACGAGAGGAGGGAAATGAAATGGCTGACGATTGCATTTTTTGTAAAATTATCAAGGGCGAAATCCCTTCCACAAAGGTCTATGAAGACGATAAAATGATTGCTATCAATGACGTTGCTCCGGCTGCTCCGGTGCATGTGCTGCTGATGCCGAAGGACCACACGGCCAACATCACCACTGCTGACCCTGAGCTGGTTGCTTACATGCTGGGCAAGGTAAAAATGATTGCAGAAAAAACCGGTATTGCAGAAAAAGGCTTCCGCGTTGTTATCAACACTGGTGATGAAGGCGGACAGACTGTAAAGCATCTGCATATTCACGTAATTGGCGGTAAAGCTTTGGGCTGGCCTCCGTGCTAAGTGCTTGACATTGCTTGTCTTTTCTAGTATAATTAGTCAGTAAGTGTTTTTAGCTGGCAACAGCTAGGACTTAATTTGCATATACACTTCCCTAAGTGTGTGGAGGGAGGGAGATCAGATGGCAGAAATTAAAGTTGGCAAGAATGAAACTTTAGACAGCGCACTGCGCA
>OQVS01001127.1_pt1 | contig 18406 bp, 15 predicted proteins | sample 1691601 | NCBI WGS metagenome assembly OQVS01 (sample SAMN03418268, study PRJEB22391) | human gut metagenome | biome: human-gut; feature: organic feature; material: feces | host: Homo sapiens | place: Tanzania | collected 2013-01
ATTTTAGCTACCTTATCACAAACTAACCAAGCATATTCAATAAGCCATACTGTAATGTGGAGGACAATATTTGTTATGATGAAAAAATTGGCCTTGAGCTTAGTCGCCGGTGCCTGCATACTTTCCCTAAGTGCCGGTCAAGCTTTAGCTGAAGATTGTTTAACCAAAAGCACCTTAAAAAAACACGGAATCGGAGTAGATTATACTCATACGGCTTTATCTAGCTTTAGCCATCGCGGCGACTTTGTGTACCTAATACAAAATACCGACTTTGAGCAAGCACGCAAAGGCCAGTTTAGCGAAGTTGTGGTTGTTCCCATACATAACGGCAAGTTCGTTGAAGAAGGCATCAAGCGTCTTCCTTTGGGAACTCCCGTTACCAGCGTCAACTATGCTACACTCACTCCGGATCAAAAAGAAATGATTATAGTAACTCGTTCCGGAGCTACTTTTGCCAGATTAGATATGAAAACTGGTGAAACAAAAACTATTCATGAACACGTAGCTGGTAAACCTGGATTTAGGGCCTATCCTGAGATTCTCTATTATGTCAACGGCAAAATGTTTATAAAAGGATATTTTTATAACGGTGAAGACTTTGCCGATGTTGATTGTACTGCCACTTTTGATCCCACTCAGGATGGTGTGTTGGCTTTTGACAGAGTTTACGACATAGAACTTCAAGAAGCCAAGTTGAAACCTAGAAATGAAGTTTTTACTGATGTGGACTGCGCATTTTATGCTGCTAAAGATAAAAAAACTGGCAATATGAAAATTTATGCTTGGAATCCACCCACATTTAAAGAGCCAACACAAATCGATGAATGCAAAGAATTTATATCTTTCTGGGGAGCTTCAAACCGCATGGTCTACGCCACCCAAAAGTCAAATAATCTTTATCAACTGGCTCTTTACGATGTCAAGACAAAAACTAAAACAATAATTGTTGACGATGCTCAGTTCCCTTATAAGAATGTTTTCTTATCTAGTGATGGAAGCACCATTTTATGTACTGACACCAAAAATCGTGTAAATAGAGCTAATTATTTCTATGCAGATAAATCAACCGGTTGGAAACTTACTCCTACCGCCGATTTAGGTAAAAGGACTGCACTCTTTGGCCCCACTCGTCTAGCTGATGATGGAAGTTATTTTGTCATCTATAGCGACAGAGGATTAGATCTTTATAGGACTAGATAATAGAGTGTCACCTAGTCTTATTTTTTACGTGACATAGCCACACTGCCTTTTTAGGTAGTGGGGCTATTTTTATACATTGATCAAAAAAAGAGCGGACCCGGAAAAAAAACTCCCAGTCCGCTCTCATAGTTCAAATTACTCTATCAGTCCATAGCCACCGAAAGCTATAAAACTGAACGAATACCTTTAACTTATCTTACTTAATCACACTGGCCATGTCGACTTTGCGCATCTCACGGCAGTTAGGCCACCAGTCGAAGGACTTGAAGGTCTTACCATTGCGTACGAAAGTGCTGGTGTAGTTGTTGTGGTTGACCTTGATAGAAGTGATACCAAGTTCGTCTAAGGTCTTGAGCTCGTTGGCTTCAGCAATACCGTTAGCATTGACGTCGGTCCAAACTCTGAGTTCCTTGAGCTCAGCGCCCTCGAGAGAGCCACTATTGTCAACGTCTAAAGAGGCCATCTCTTCATAACCGTTATCGAAGCCATTAGCACTACCGAACAAGTTGTTGCCCTTTACGCTACCATCAGCATTGGGACGGCAGAGTAAACCATCGTTGGGACCTACCCACTCCATAAGCATCGGGAAACCATTGCCGAAGAAGTCGAAAGAGACTACCTTATCACTGAAGCTGTCGTGAGCCAAGTACTGACCATTAGAAGCTTCAATCTTGCCATCGCCATCCAAGTCCAGAATAATAGGACTCCATACACGCTTAGCATTCAACTGATAGGTATAAGTTATGGTACCAGTCTTAGTAGTGGTAGTAGTGACAGTATCCTGAGTTACGTGATCCCTCTCATACACGTGGTTACGGGTATAGTAGTCATCACGAATCTCATTGATAGTGGCTTTACCATTAGCAGTGTAAGCATTGAAGATAGCATCGGGATCACCGACCAAAATCGTACCTGGATCATAAGTAGTACCAGTGTAAGTGAGCTTGCTACCCGTATAGGTAGTGCTCATCTTAGACTTGTTCTCTTTATAAGCGGTGGTATAATCAGTGGTACGCTCAGTCTTGGTGCTCTTGGTCTCTTTGATGCTACCAGACGGAGTAGGGCCGCTAACACTCTCACTATAAGAGTTACCCATGAACGAACCATCGCTACCATTTAACCAGTAAGCTTTATTGTACTCGCTTTGGCTCATCTGCCACTTTCTAGTACCGACGCGCCCCTGCTGGTAATCGCTATCGAAAGAACGAAGATTATTAGATACGGCATTATAAGCATCACTATAGTTAGAGGCAGTAGAACCGAAGTTATGAGTCAGATCACGACCGTGATTGTGTTCGCCCTCGTAGTCCAAATGACCATTTACTGTGTACTGGACTTTACTCTTGTCTATAGTACCACCATTTTTGTAAATAGTGTCCAATTTTTTCTGGTTGGTAACGTAAGACTCAGTGTCGGTGTAGTTGTTGCGAACGGTAGTTTTTACTTCCACGCCCTGTCCACCGGTAACATCGGTTACACCAGCGGTAGCGGGAACAGCGAGTAGACTTACAGCTAGAGCAGTAGCTAGAATACCATAACGATAATTCATAGTCTTTCCTCCATTACAGATACGCTAATATATTAAGGCTCCTCCCCCAGAGCTCGATTGCCAAGAAACTCTTCCATGGCCTCATTATACGCGTATTTTAGGTGACACGCTATATATTTTGCCAAAAAAATTGTATTTTTCTAAAGAATCTAAAACTGCTATATCATTTTTATAAAAGTTAAGGTTCAAATATTATTTGCTATACAAATATAATACGTGTGCTCTTTTTGCTTGTAAAATAGATATTTATAAAATCACATCACCTTGTTAGTAATTAAACTAAAAACGGTTTTCACTTATATTAAAAGCAACGCTTTCGCAGTAACTTATAGAATATTACTTGCCAAGCATATTACTAAGAAGAGAAAAAAACAAAAGCGCCCGCTGCCATTGCACTGTTGATAAAATTGGTACGAAGATAGACCAATTATCGACAATTCAAAATGGCAACCAAGGCGCAGTGAATAAATAGATAGAACTATATAGTTGTTACATAATAACTAGGCGGCGTCGATACCAAAATTGGCGCACAGAGCGGCTAAACCACCATTAAAGCCTTGACCAATGGCCTTGAAGCTCCAGTCGGTACCCTTACGGTAAAGTTCGCCTACTACGATAGCGGTTTCATTACTAAAATCTTCTTCCAAGTCGTAGCGCATAACTTCCTGATTATTCGTATCATTAACGATGCGGACATAAGCATTGGAAACTTGGCCGAAGTTCTGACCACGAGGGCCGGCCTCGTGAATCGTTACGGTAAAGGAGATGCCAGTAATATTCTGGGGAACTTTATCCAAATCGATAACGATCTCTTCGTCGTCGCCTTCGCCGTCACCAGTTCTATTATCGCCCATGTGCTCGACAGAGCCAGAGGGATGGAGCTTATTATTATAAAAGACGAAGTCGGTTTCGGTAGTGACTTTACCATTAGATCCTGTCAAGAAAGCGGCAGCGTCTAAGTCGAAATCGTATCCGCCATCGTATTTGTTGGTATCCCAGCCGAGGCAAACGCGAACTTTTTTCAAACTGGGATTATCCTTAGATAAATTGACTCTTCCACCCTTGCTCAAATTAACTGCCATGGTGAAGTCCTCCTCTATTTAGACTTTGTTCTCAAGTTGTCTCTTTCCGATGATGCTAAAAGCAAACTTTAAGGAAAGAAATGCAACTAAAGATACTTCCAGAGAATACAAACTGAATACTCGATAATTTCGTTGCCTTATACTTTCCTCCTTTCTTAGTGTAAGAAAAAAAACAATATAAAAAGTAAAAAAAAGAAAAATGTACCAAAAAAGGGCTGCTTTCAGTTACGAAAACAGCCCTCTGTAAGCAATAGCTTAAGTTAAATGACTATTTGCTATGATGCATAATAGCTTTGCGAATCATATCGATAGGAATGACTAAGAAAGCTAAGCCAAAGCACACAGCCCAAGTTTGCATAGTAAGAGGCTCGACGCTTAAAGCCACGCCACCAAATTCAACAAACAGGAACTGAATAATAAAGATAGCGCCCATAACCAACAAGAAGTTGAGGTTGAGGCCCAAGCCCTTGAAGGTGTTGATATGTTCGGTTCTGGCATTGAAACCGTTGAAGGTAATAGCCATCATGAAAGTGGCGAAGAGAGCCGACTTAAGATAAGTGGTATCGGGGGCAGCAAGATTGATGCAACCGAACCAATCCCAAACGGCCGGGCAGAAACGAATCGCCAAACAGAGAGCAGTAATATAAAATGCGCTGATAAGCACTTCTATAAACATATCCTTGCTGACGATACTGGCTGAACGAGGAATAGGCTTCTCTTGCATATACTCTTTCAAAGCAGGTTCGCTGCCGAAAGCAATGGCCGCCAAAGTATCCATAGCCAAGTTGACTAAGAGCAACTGGATTACGGTCATCATCACGTTCTCACCCATCATCGGGCCGATGAAGCAAGTGAGTACAGCCGCTACATTTACTGTCAACTGGAAGATGAGGAACTTGCGAATACTCTTAAACATAGTACGGCCATAAAGAATAGCCTTTTCAATGGATAAGAAGTTGTCGTCCAGAATGGTAATATCGCCAGCTTCTTTGGCTACTTCTGTACCACTACCCATGGCGAAACCGACATCAGCTTTTTTCAAAGCGGGAGAGTCGTTGACGCCGTCACCGGTCATACCTACAACCAAGTTGAGCTCTTGAGCAACACGCACCAGGCGGCTCTTATCGGTGGGCAAAGCGCGAGCAATTACGCGCAAGTTAGGCAGAATCTTTTTGAGTTCTTCGTCACTCTTCTCGCCCATTTCGGCAGAAGTTAAAGCCACATGCTCGGGTTGAGTAAGTAAACCGGCTTCTTTAGCAATAGCTACAGCGGTTTCTTTACGGTCGCCCGTCACCATTACAACCTGAATGCCGGCATTTTGTACTTCTTTTATTGCGGCTACAGCTTCTTGGCGCACGTTATCGCGAATACTAATAACGCACAACAAGGTGAGATTTTCATCATCCTTTTCGCCATCTACTTTAGCTACAGCTAACAGACGCATAGAGCGTCCGGCCTGAGTGTCGATATAGGAAGTAATGGTCTCTTTATCGGTGAAAGGCTGGACGATACCATTTTCGTCGACAAAACTATTGCAACGAGCGATAATTTTTTCCGGAGCGCCCTTAACAAAAGTTACCAATTTGCCATCGCGATGGACGGTAACGCTGGAGCTCTTTTTGTTGGAGTCGAAAGCATTGAAGGCTTTGACACTGCTCTTGTCGATAGATTCGGCTTCTTGGGCTTCAATTAAGTAGGCCATCAAAGCGCGGTCGGTACTGTTACCACCAATAACGTTGCCATTGCTAGCAGAAGCGCTGTTATTGATACCTACGCCAGCTACAATATCGGTACGTAAAGCGACATTAATTTCGCTAAGAGAAGAAAAAGTTTTGACTACGTTTCCGGTAGCCATTTCCACTACGGAAAGACGACCTTCGGTAATAGTTCCGGTTTTATCGCTAAAAAGTAAGCTTAAACTACCGGCAGTTTCCAAACCGTTAATTTTGCGAACCAAAACGTTATCTTTGGCCATTTTTAAACTCTGGAAAGAGAGCAAAATGGAGGTAAGCATGGGCAAACCTTCGGGAACGGCGCAAACGATAATGGTAACAGCTACGGTAATGGCATTGATAAGCAACTTGACCCATTCATAGAACCCCTGGGGAAGCTCACCGGAAATGAAAGTTTTGGCTAAAATGCCAAAAACGATAGCAATAGCACCGATATAACCGAAAGTGGAGATTTGCTGAGCCAATTTGCCGAGCTTAACTTGCAAAGGAGTCTCGCGGGTATCTTCCTGAACTTCCAAAGCCAATTGGCCGAAGAGAGTCTTATCACCGACTACTTTAACTTCCATATGAGCTTCGCCGCCGCAAACTACGGTACCGCGATAAGCGTAGTGGAGATTAAGCAAGTCTTTGATGTCGTATTTCTTTTCCGACTCGTCGGCTACTGGACGCTTAGTGGCTTCTTCGGTCTCGCCATTTAAAGCAGCTTGGTCAACCTTAACTTCACCTTCGACGATTTCACCGTCAGCAGGAAGTTTGTCGCCGGCCTGAAGGAAGACAATGTCGCCAACAACAATTTCGCTGACATGGACTTCGCTGAGTTTGCCGTCACGAATGACTTTGGCCATTTCTTTGGCTTCTTCTTCAGCTTTTAAAGCCGAAGCCTTGCCCTCTTGCTTACTTTCGCTTATAGAAGCTACACCGTTAGCAATGATAATGGCCACCAAAATGCCAACAGGCTCGAACCACTCGGCCTGTTTCATGCACCATAATATTACCTGAATGGCCAAAGCAACGCACAGAATAATAATCATAGGATCCTCGAAGCCTTCGAGAATCTTTTTCCACAGCGGATCCGGTGGAATTTGCGTTAAAATGTTGGATCCGTGTTCTTTCCGACTTGCCTCAACCTGAGACGCAGTCAAACCTTTTTTCAAATTCATAAAGGACATTATTCCCTTTCTGATTTTTTAGCACGACAAAGCAGCTGACTGAACCAAATGCGGTACACATAAGGCCACTGTAAAAATGTAAAATGCTGATTGCAGACATAAAAAAATGCTGGTTGCAGACATTTAAGAACATTCATTTCGTAGAAAATCAGCTTGCTCTAGTCTATTCTATGCCTATTCTTTAACTACTTTTATTTTTCTAAAAAAAGATAGTTTTAAGTACCGTAATATACAAAACTTCTACCTTACTAACATAAAAAAAAAGTGCTTAATACTTAAGTGAAAAACAAAACAGAGCATAAGCAAGTCAAAGCAAAAAAAGATAAGGATTTACCCTTTTAAAGTAGAAAACTTATATGGCATTTTTTGGCATCGACATCAATATCGGGCAAAAAAAAAGTATCACTTAAACAAACGGAGCTGGCATAATGGAAGTACAACGCGGTTTTAGGGATAAACTTAGCAAACACCTCGATATTAACAGCACTTTCGAAGTAATAATACAAACAATAGGTAATGCAGAGTATGATTACAGCTGTTTCGGAGTTGACGCCCAAAATAAGCTGTCTGACGATCGCTATATGGTTTTTTATAACCAAATTTCGTCTCCTAAAGGAGAAGTTAGTTATCAAGGCGACAATCGCAGCGCCAAATTTGTTGTAAAGCTAAATAAGTTGCCTGATTCCATCAATAAGCTTGCTTTTACAGTAAGTATAGATGGCAATAGCGATATGAGTAAAATTAAGTCGCATCAGCTTTCAGTTGTGCAAAATGGGCGCACTGTTCTCAATTTCAAACTCAGTGGCAGTGATTTTCAAAGAGAATCTTCCCTTATTTCCGCAGAAATTTACAAAAAAGGTGAATGGCGCTTTGCAGCTATAGGTAGCGGTTTTAACGGTGGCTTAGGCGATTTGTTACGCAACTATGGCGGCGAAGAAGAAGCTGAGGAACAACCAGCTCAAACTTCCACTTCAAATGCGACACGTCCGCAACCAAGTCCGAGTCCAAGTCAAAATTCAAAGCCCCAAGCCCCTAAGCCTCAGCCGACATCTGTTCCGCGAGCCTTTACTCCAGCTGCAGGAGCTTCCCGCCCCACTACTAACGCCAGACCGATAAATGACGCCATGCTCAATGGCGCTGTACAAAACTTAAAAAAAGTTCTGCCAAGTTTAAATTTGGCCCAGTGCCGCGCCCGCATAGTCCTGGTTATTGAAGCATCTCAACAGACAGCCCAATATTTTTCCAACGGCTCTATGCAAAATCTGATAACTAAAGTGCTTCCCTTAGCCATGCAATTTAGTGATAACGCTCAGCTAGAATATTGGCTCTATGGCAGTCGTCCCAAAAAGATGTTCCCTATCGGAGAAAGAAACTACGCTTCCGCTATTCCTAACGATTGGGGCAGCTTAATGTGGTCTTTAGGAGAAAACAAATCAGAGACCACAGCAATGACCGAAGTATTATCGAGTTGTCAACCTTTTAACATGCCCTCTTACATTTTGTTTATAACCAGCGGAAATATACCTTTAAATAGCCAGATAGAGCAAATGGTTGTGTCCTCTTCACAATTCCCTGTATTTTGGCAATTTTTAGGCATGGGCAACAGCAGATACGGAGTTTTCGAAAATATTACCAATTTGCCAGGTTCAACCGTATGCAACGCAAAATTTGCCGCTATCAGCGGTTTTTCCCAAAACTCAACTCCGGAATTGTATAAGTTCTTGTTGAGTGATTTTTCTAAGTGGCGCAAAGAAGCGACTAAAATGGGCCTAATCTCTTAGTTCTCATCTATCTTAATTCAAGAACTGTTCAAAGACATTGAAAGAGAGGCAATATGGAAATCCAGCGCGGCTTCAGAAGCAAATTGAGAAATTATATAGATATTTCTCAAGAGTTTACTCTGGAATTAGAAATTTCCGGTTCAGTGCAGTGTAGCTACTGTTGCATGGCCATAACTCCCGAAGATATTCCTTATTGTAGCGATTACATATTGTGGAGCGGCCATACGCATTCACCGAAAAATGAAATTATTTATCAAGATACAACGCAAGGCGCCCTTTGCACAATAAATCTTCCGCTCATGCCCGCTCAAGTGAAAAAACTCGTTTTCCTTATAAATATTGAGGACGAGCATGTTATGAGCGATATAATTTGGCAAAAGGCTGAATTAAAACAGGGCGGAGATAGTATCTTCGTATTTAAACTTCAAGGCCGCGACTTCCGCCAAGAAAAACTGATAGTATGCTGTGAAGTATATAAAAAAGGCGGAGAATGGCGTCTGGCCGCTTTGAGTTGCGGTTACAATAAAACTATCAATGAAATCGTCGAAGAAAAGAGGGCAAATTCTTCAAGCAGTTCTGTTGACGTCGGCATTGCTGACAACTCAGCTTATTTTAGCAATAGAACGACAAAATTAAAGCCACGCCAAGCTGATCTAACTATAAAAGGCCATGTTTTGTCAGAACCTTTTTCTGCGGATGATAAAAGTAGGAAGAAAAACTCTGCTAATATTTTACCAACTAAAGTAATACCAATCCCTATAAGAAGGAAAAAGAAAAATAGCTGACCTAATTTAAGCTTAAGTAGCCAATAAGCAATATAGTAGCCAGAGAGAGGTTTTGTTTATGAATATGCAACGCGGCTTTAGAGATAAGTTGGAAAAGCATCTGGACATAGGGCGTGCCTTCCAAGTAGTTATGAATATAGAAGGACAAGCTGAGTACGACTTTTGCTGCTTCGGTGTCGATAAAGAAGATAAGCTTTCCGATGATCGCTATATGGTTTTCTATAACCAGCCAACTTCTCCTCAAAATGAAATCAGCCTCCGCCAGGCTAACGGTCACGCCGAATTTACTATTGACCTTAGCCGGTTGCCAGATTTTATAAATAAGATAGTGTTTACAGCCAATATAGACGCTAGAAGTTCTAGTTGCATGAGCGAAATAGCTTCACACGAAGTCTATGTCTCACAAAATGGGCAACCAGTATTGGAGTTGAATCTGACAGGCAAAGACTTTACCAAAGAAAAAGCTATTATTTCTATTGAAATTTACAAAAAGAACGTCTGGCGCCTGGCTGCCGTGGCTAGTGGATTCTTTGGCGGTTTGGGCGATTTGTTGCGCTCTTACGGCGGCGAAGAACTTACGGGAGATAACTCGGCGTCGCTCGTATCAAAGACTAGTTCTTCTCCCCAACATACTGAACCTACTCAAATAAAGACTTCTTCCGAGCCTTTACATCAACCTAAGCAGGAACAAACTCAACAAGCTATCGCCAATACGCCATTAAAAGAACAGCCTGGTTCAACTGCCAAATTTAAAGTTTCCTTAGAGAAAAAAATAGAAAAAGAAGCTCCTCAATTAGTTTCTTTAGCCAAAACTTTCACTGTTTCCCTTAAAAAGAACAAGCTTGAAGATTGCCGAGCCAAAGTAGCTTTAGTGTTAGATATGTCCGGATCCATGTCATTTCGCTATCAAAGCGGTATGGTTCAAGAATTTGTCAATCGAGTTGTGCCTGTAGCCGTCCAGTTTGACGATGATGGTGAATTTGATTGCTGGTTCTTCGGTGACAGTTACAAACGAGTGCCTTCTGTAAATCTGCGCAATTACAAAGATACAGTTCCTGAAAATTGGTTCAATGTGATGAGAGACTTGGGGTTCTTGAACAATGAGCCCAAAGTTATGTTGGACGTTTTGAGCAATTTTAAAAATTCTCAGGAACCTGTTTATGTTATTTTTCTCAGCGACGGCGGTGTAAGCAAAGCTGAAGAAATTCAAAAAGTTTTAATAGAAGCTTCCAAGTATCCTATTTTCTGGCAATTTGTAGGCATAGGTGGAAAAATGTACGGCATATTAGAGCAGCTAGATACTATGCCAGGCAGATATATTGACAATGCCAATTTCTTCGCCTTAGACGATTTACACGATATAAGTGACGCAGAATTGTACGATCGTATGCTTCGTGAGTTCCCTCTTTGGCTTAAGGAAATAAAACAACGGGGCATGATTTAGTTTTTATCAGCAACTTACATTAAAAGAGCTGGCGGGGAAAGGAATTAATCATATTATGGATATGAAACGCGGTTTTAGAGATAAATTAGAAAAATACTTAAACTTGCAAGATAGTTTTGAAGTAGAGATGAGCGTTCAAGGTAAAGCAGTTTATGATTATTGCTGCTTTGGTGTGGATGATGAGGATAAGCTTTCCGATGATCGCTATATGATATTTTATAATCAGCCCTTTTCTCCCAAGAGAGAAATAAGTTACAACCGAATCAACAATTCTGCTATCTTTACTGTGAAATTGACCTCGCTTCCTACTTCTATCGAGCGAATTGTTTTTACAGTAAGTATAGATGGCAACGGCACTATGGGGCAAATCGACAATCATAAAATTTGTCTCAAGCAAAAAGGTCAAGCTGTTCTTTCTTTGCTTTTGCGCGGTAGCGATTTTAAACACGAAAAAGCCATCATCTCTTTGGAAATTTACCGCAAAGGTGTTTGGCGCATAGGTGTTATTGCTCAAGGCTTCAACGGCGGCCTTGGTGATTTATTGCGCAATTATGGCGGTGAAGAACTTGTTGAAGCTACCGATACTGTAGTTCCCATTCCCCAAATAAGTAATTCTTGGGCTAGTAATACGGATCTTGGCGTCAATTTATCAGCTACAGCTCCAGCCCGTCCCTCTGTAACTAACGCCCAGTCTGCGGCTAAACGAGTTTTTCAACCTTCGCCCAAGCCTGAACCGGTAGCGAACTTAGGAAATGCCCCTAGTCTTCCTCAGTCAGTAGCTGCGGCCAGAGCTGCTGGGCCTGTCCCCTCTTGGTCAGTAACCAATCAGTCAATTGCCACCACTCCATCCACACCTCCAAGGCAAGCTTCCTCACCTTCTCCAGCACAATCGACTCCTACCAGCCATATTGTAGACGCACGGCCTGCAGCTATGGATCAAGCAACGGTTGTATCACAAGCGGTTACTTTTAATCAGCTCAAAGAAGATACTCCCGCCACAATTAGCACTTCCAGAGCCTTAAAACCCGTAAGTTTGAAAAAAGGTCAAAAAGTCAGCTTAGAAAAAAAGGGCGGCGGACAATTAAAAAAGGCTATGGTCGGTTTGGGCTGGGACGAAGCGGAAGAAGTAAAAGATTACTACGACAACTTTGATTGTGACGCTTCGATTATAGCTTGCCAAGGCAGCCGCTTAGTACGCCACGAAGACATAGTTTATTTCCAAAATTTGCATCATGATTCCGGTTGTATTATACATATGGGAGATAATTTAACCGGTGAGGGTGAAGGTGATTGTGAGCAAATTTACATAGATCTTGACAATTTGCCTAAAGTGTACGATCGTTTGATAATAGTAGCTAATATTTATCAAGCTAAAAAACGTCGGCAGCACTTTGGCTTAATAAATAATTCCTACATCAGAATTTGTGACGCCGACTCCAATAAAGAGTTGTGCCGTTTTGAACTCTCTCATAAATACGATGGCATGACAGCCATGATTTTTGGAGAGTTGATACGTCGTGACAATGGCTGGGAGTTTAGAGCTCTGGGAGAAGGAACCCAAGATGGTTCTATCAGAACTTTAGCTTGCAGATGCATAGAAAATATCTGGAAAAAAACGATTGACTTGTAGAAGAAAATCGGCATAACCGAAAGGTATACAAAAGATGGCTCCTCAACATATTAAAGCAAATGAAATTACCAATAACGATTGCGATTTGGAATGTCACTTCCCCGAATGTAAGCGAGGAGCCATCAACTTGGCCAATATAAAAGCTGCCAAGCAATGGCCTATAAAGTTGAAACTTGTGCCTGAGAAGGCTGAATTTTTCGAAGAAGCCAAGTTGCTTTTAGCTGCCGATTGTGCGTCTTGCGTTTATGCTTCTTTTTATAAAGAATACATTCATGGGCGCACAGTTGTTATAAGTTGTCCAAAATTTGATGATCAAGAATGCACTCAAAAGCTGAGCAAGATTCTACTAAATAACAATATCAGAAGCTTAATGGTTGTGCGTATGGATGTTCCTTGCTGTGCGCCCTTGGAGCAAATGGCTATAGAAGCCCTGAATAATAGCGGAAAGTTTATTCCCTGGCAAGTTGTTAAAATTTCTACTGATGGAGAAATATCAGAGCAAAGGTAACTTGGGGCAAAATGGGAAAAATACTACGCCGTAAAGATATACAAATTGATGAGGAACCTACTCGCCCTAAAAAGAGCAAAACGGTCGCCCTTGCTTCTAAAAGCAATTCCTGCGAAAAGAAAAACCGAGCGGAACTAGCTTCACAGCGTAAAGAGCAAATATTGCAAGCTGCTTTGCGCGTTTTTGCTCGTTCCGGCTCTAAGCAAGCTACCAATCAAGCTATAGCCAAAGAAGCTGGCTTTTCTTCGCCGGCTCTTATTTATCACTATTTTACGGATCGTCAAGATCTTTTGGTTCAAGTTGTCAGAAGGTTTCACCCTATCGTTCATTTCTTAGAAGAAGCTGAACGGCAAAATTTAGATAACAGAACTTTTAATTTACGAAACAGTCTGCGCAAATTAGCAGAAGCTCTGTCCACCATAAATCAAGACAGAGAGAAGTGTGCTTGTTTTAGAGTAATCTTTGGTGAATCGTTGAGCCACAGTAGTATACTGGATAAGGTAATGGAAGATGATATTACCAATCAAATTACCGGTTATTTAAATAAGTTATTTACTAAGGCCCAAGAGTTAGGCATTATTCGCCGCGACTATTCTTCAATGCAATTAGCCTATAGCTTTAGCGGCATTTTTAGTGTCCAATTTATTCATGTATGTTTATTAAACCAAGCTGATTTTAAGTTGGATATGGATATGCAAATTGATTGCTTCTTAAACGGAGCTCTAGCTAAAGATGTATGAGTATTTTCCCATTATGATGTGGGTTATAGACGGCATCTTTTGGGCATTAGGTTTATTTTTTTGGATATTAACATATATAGCAGCGCCTCTTGCCGCCAAGAAAAGCGGCCACAATGTTTCCGGAGTGCCAGGGCTAGCCTTTTTATGTCTATTAACAGCCGGCCTACTATCCCCCATTAAATGGCTAGCTTTATTGAGTTTGCTTGATTTTTCAGTTGTTTGGTTTGCATTTATAATTTTACGCGGCGATTTTAGAAAGAAGCAATAAAACAAAAAACTCACCTAACACAAAACCGTGTTGGTGAGTTTCTTACTTTATATGGTGGAGGTGGCGGGAATCGAACCCGCGTCCGAAGAGGCCTCCACGACAGCCTCTACGAGTGTAGCCTAGGCTTTAATCTCGGCTTGCCAAGCTCCCCCGGGCCGGATCTCGGTAAGCCATACCCTCTGGTGTTTCCCCTATGCAGCCGAGAGACTAGCGGCAAATGGGTAGACGGCGTGGTTCACGCCCGGTACACCTCCGCCGACGAAGGTGAGCGGACGCACCGCACTAGGCGGCGAGAGCCAAATTATCTTCGGCAGTTAATGTTTGAAAGTTTCGACTTTTTTACGAGCTTTCGACAACTCGACTCGCAACCATCGGCAAAGCATCTCCCCGTCGAAACCGGGACACCCCCGAGTTTTTTTAGGAACACCGCTGCCCAACTCTTCAAGTGGAACCTTCACCGAAAAGCGCACCGGCACTTTGCCTCCGAACCAAAAGTAATTTTACCACGTCAGTATAAGAAAGGTCAAGCTAACAACAATTCAACACCTAAAAACCTAAAGAGAAAATATTTTTATGGATATTTTTTCTTTTTCTAGGTATTTAATGTTAAAAATCATGTATAATGGAGGCCTGCCGTTGTTTGGCAGAATGTCTGTTGATACTTAAAAGAAGGAAGAAAATGACTAATAAGTACGTAGAAGAAGTCGAGCAAGCTTACACTATGATGACAGTCATGGAGGAAGCTCAGCGCTGCCTGCTTTGCCATGATGCCCCTTGTTCTAAGTCTTGTCCAGCCGGAACTGATCCTGCCCGCTTCATTCGCAGCGTCCGTTTCAGGAACTTCAAAGGTGCTGCCGAGACCATTCGCGAGAATAACGCCCTGGGTTCCATCTGCGCCCGTGTATGCCCCACTGAGAGATATTGCCAAAAAGGTTGCTCCAGATGTGGTATCGATCGTCCCATTGATATTGGCGGTATCCAGAGATTCGTCACCGATTTCGAGAGCCAGGTTGGCATGCAAATTCTCGAAAAAGGCAAGCCCAACGGCAAAAAGATCGCCATTATCGGTAGCGGCCCTGCCGGACTCCAGGCTGCTGCTTCCCTCCTTCGCTTGGGATACGCTGTCGACATTTATGAAAAGAACGAGAAAGCCGGCGGTTACCTCCGCTATGGTATTCCTGAATATCGTCTTCCCAACGCTGTTGTCGATCACGAAATTTCCCTTATCGAAAAATTAGGCGCCAACTTCAAACTTAATACCAAAGTTGGCACTGATGTAACTTTAGAGCAACTCAAAGCTGAGCACGACGCCGTTTTGATCGCTATCGGCTCCAGCGAAGCCAAAATGCTTCCTATGTTCGAAGGCAACGATTGTGTAGAGACCGCCGTATCCTTCTTGGCTCGCACCAAAGAGAATAAGGGCAATGTAGAAGTTCCTCAGAACGTATTGGTTATCGGCGGCGGCGACGTAGCTATGGACGTTGTTACTACCCTCAAGATGCTCGGCGTCAAGAACGTTACCGATGTCGTTTACGAAGAGTTCTCCGAGTTCTTAGCTTCCCAGAAAGAGCTGCGCGGCGCTCAGGCTTTAGGCGTAACCATTATCGACGGTTATGTTCCCGAAAAAGTCGAAGGCCACACCGTCACTTTCAAGCACCGTCACATTAACAGCCAGATCAATATTGAAGTCGACAAAATCATTTTGGCCGTCGGTCAAAAAGTCAATGCCGAGAACTTAGGTCTCAACATTGTTAAGAACGAAGTCGATTTTGATGGTTACAAGTCTGCTGATGAAAAAGTATTTGTAGCCGGCGACATCGCTCACGGCGACAAAACTGTTGTATGGGCCGTTAAGAAGGGCAAAGAAGCTGCCCAGGCCATTCACGAAAGCTTGGGAGGCAATAAGTAAATGATCCATAAAGATTTATCCGTTGAATTCCTTGGAGTTCGTTTCGAAAATCCTTTCTGCTTGTCTTCTTCTCCCGTAGGCAATTGCTACGACATGTGCAAAAAGGCTTACGACTGCGGTTGGGGCGGCGTTGTCTTCAAGACCATCGGCCCTAAGCACTTCCTTATCGACGAAGTGTCTCCCCGCTTTGATGCTCTGACCAAGGAAGCCACTCCCTTCGTCGGCTTCAAAAACATGGAGCAGATCGCCGAGCACAGCTTAGAAGAGAACTTAGCTGACTTACGCAGACTTAAAGCTGAGTATCCTAGTCGCGTTTTGATCGCTTCCATTATGGGTACCAACGAAGAAGACTGGACCGAGTTGGCCCGTTTAGTAGACGAAGCCGGCGCTGACATGATCGAGATGAACCTCTCCTGTCCGCAAATGACTTCTCACGCTATGGGTTCCGACGTAGGTGCCAATCCTGAGCTTTGCAAAAAGTATTGCGCCGCTGTAAAGCGCGGTTCCAAGTTGCCTATGATGGCCAAAATGACTCCTAATATTACTGATATGGTTCCCGTAGCCAAAGCTTGCTTAGCAGGCGGCGCCGACGGTATTGCCACTATCAATACCATTAAGTCTGTCACTCACGTAGACTTGGATCGCAAAGTCGGTTTGCCTATCGTCAATGGCAAGTCCTCTATCTCCGGTTACTCCGGTAAGGCTGTAAAGCCCGTAGCTTTGCGCTTCCTCCAGCAGCTTCGCAGCGCTGAAGGCCTCCACGATCTGCCCATCTCCGGTATCGGTGGTATCGAAACTTGGGAAGACGCCGCTGAGTTCATTCTCTTAGGCGCTACCACTTTGCAAGTTACTACAGCTATTATGCAATACGGCTACCGTGTAGTAGAAGACATGAAGAATGGTCTCATGCACTACATGGAAGAGCAAGGCGTAGATAGCCTCCACGAGTTGATCGGCTTAGCTAATGCCAATATCATTCCCGCCGAAGAGCTCGATCGTGACTACATTGTCTATCCCGAAGTTGATGAAGATAAGTGCATCGGCTGCGGTCGCTGCTACATCTCTTGCTACGACGGCGCTCACCAGGCTATGGTCTGGAACGAAGAGACCCGCAAACCTTCTTGCAACAAAGAAAAGTGCGTAGGTTGCCACCTCTGCGCTTTGGTTTGCCCCGTCAAAGCTATCGGTAAAGGCGAAGTTGTGCTTAAACCCGGACGCACCGGTTGCGCCGCCGACAAAAAAGTGTAAACTCGATCTTTAATAGTCACGCTATTTAGCGCGATCTTGTAGGTAAAAAAACAGACCTCGGTAAAATAATCGGGGTCTGTTTTTTTAGCCCGTTTTTTAGCGATTGAAACATTTTTGCTCGCCTTTAAAAAGCCACAATACTTTTGATAAGTGAAACAAACTCTGTTTTAGCGCTAAAAAAACTTTGAAAGGAGACAAAATTTATGAAAGTTATTATTGTCGGCGGCGTGGCCGGAGGAGCTTCAGCTGCAGCCAGATTGCGCAGATTAAACGAAAAAGTTCAAATTACTATTTTTGAGCGCTCAGGCTTTGTCTCTTATGCTAACTGTGGTTTACCTTACTATTTAAGCGGAGTTATCGAAGATCAAGCTGATTTAACAGTGCAAACACCGGATACTTTAAAGCAGCGCTTCAACATCAACGTAAAAACGGAACACGAAGTGACAAAAATTGATCGTGATAACAAAACTGTAACTGTTCATGACTTGCGAAACGATATTGTCTTTACAGAAAATTATGACAAACTCTTACTTGCTCCCGGAGCCGCACCAGTTATACCAAGTATTCCCGGCTTACCTTCTATAGCGGAAGCCAACTTATCCCATGCTATGCAACAAGCCAAAGCCAATTACGCCAAATTAAATTCGTCAAATATCTACACTTTGCGTACAGTTGAAGACACCTTACGCTTAAAAGAAACGATTTCTAAAACAGCAATAAAATCGACAGCTATTGTGGGCGGTGGCTTTATTGGTGTAGAAGTAGCGGAAAATTTGCTTAAAATTGGACTAAAAGTCACACTTATCGAGCGCAGTGATCATATAATAGCCCCTCTGGATCATGATATGGCTACTTTCTTGCATTCTCATCTCCGCCATCATGGTCTCAATTTGCTACTTAATACCAATGTAACAGGACTAACATCTGTCGATTCTTCAGTTAAAGTCGAATTAGATAGTAAAGAAATTATAGAAGTCGATTTGGTACTTTTAGCTATAGGCGTAGCTCCAGAATTTACTTTGGCTAAAGAAGCAGGTTTAGAATTAGGGCCGCGCCACAGTATTGCTGTTAATGAGTATATGCAAACTTCTGATCCGGACATCTATGCTGTGGGCGACGCAGTCTCTGTCACTAATTGTATTACTGAGCAAAAATCAGTCATAGCTTTGGCGGGGCCAGCCAATAAGCAAGGTCGCATTGCAGCTGACAACATAGCTGGCTTAAAAAGTGTTTACAGAGGTTCAGTCGGAACCGCCATTCTACAAGTTTTACAAATGACCGCTGCCTTTACTGGCTTAAATGAACAAGCAGCGTCCTAACGCCAACTGGAAGATTAGCAAAAGAAAATTGCAGGACGTTG
>OQVS01001130.1_pt1 | contig 18384 bp, 10 predicted proteins | sample 1691601 | NCBI WGS metagenome assembly OQVS01 (sample SAMN03418268, study PRJEB22391) | human gut metagenome | biome: human-gut; feature: organic feature; material: feces | host: Homo sapiens | place: Tanzania | collected 2013-01
GGGGTGGTGGTGTGGAGTGGTTTGCCTTGGAATGATCTGAAATTGATTTTTTTGAGTTTGGGGGTGAATGGTGGGGGCTGGATTGAGGCGGTGATTCGTTGTAAGGCGCGGACATTGATTGCCGCGTCGGTCACTCTGCCGAGAGTGACATGTAATTTGAATGCTGATTGCATTTTGCACCCCGCGGTCTCAAAATCATCGCGAATGGCTTGAACAATCGCCTCGAAATCCTCTGGCACATGTGTAACCGAAAGATAGATGATGGGCATACCGGACTTGGTGCGGAAGGAGTCCAATTTGTCGAACGTAAGTTCGGGTGCCTGATAATGCTTCAGATGCCTGTCTAATATTCCTCGGAAATCAACACCAGCTGGCATCTCGTCGAGAAACGCCATAGTGATATGGTGCCAGGCACGTTGCCACCTGACATCTACGCCCTTGCACGCATCTCGCAGTTCCTTAAACCACAGAGCATCATAACGCACAGGCACCTCTATTTCCAAATAACATTTCGTCATCATTCATTACAAATACAAACCAATGCAATACCTAAGATGGTATAGAAAGTTTCGTGGATTGGGGCTACAGGTTTTTGTAGTAGTTTTGGATTTTCTTTGCCATTAGTTTTCGGCGGGAGGCGAGGAAATCGGGGTAGTTGGAGTAATCCATATCTACGATTGATTCGGGTATGCAGTTTTCTTGCAAATTTTGGCGTAGAGTGGCTGTGTCGGCAATGTTGCCATATAGCGTTTTGCCATTTTCACAAGCCTCGATGGCGTTTTTGAAATACACGTTTGGCGCATCATCGGATATGCCCTTGTTCACCTGTGTGTCGAGATAGGTGAAGTTGGCAATCTGATTATACAGCCTCTTCTCGTCATAGCCATTTTTGCGTAAATACTGCTTTGGGAAGATGTGGTGCACATCGCCCATCAGCGTAATTAGATAGCCTACCTTTGTGCCATTGCTGAACAGCGCATTGTTGCCCTCGTAGATTTGTGCGGCAAGAAAGACATTGAAGAATGGGCTGTTGATAACTTGTGTCTCAAGGTTTTGCACAAGGCGTACATTCCAGAACGTGTCGGAGAGCTCGGCTTCTTCCACCTCTTTGAAGAATGTCAGGAATCCTTTTTCACGAATACGCCTGATGTCAAAGTCCATTTGTGATTCTGGAGAGCCGATGTAGCGGCTTGTGAGTGTTGACATCACAAACCACTTTGCCACATAATGCTTAATTTGGCTCTTTTCTATTGCAGGATTGTTGTTTAGCAAGAGATATAGCGTGTATGCGAAATCCAGTGTCATTTGAGAGTTGATCAATTTGTTGGAAATGAAGCCGGCGGCCTTTATGCCAAGTACAAAGTTGGAGAACGTGTATTGGCTCATGAAGTCAATCACACCATCGCTCAACTTTGCGAACGATTCTTCGGCAATCGCCTCTCGATAATCGCGTGTTTCGAAATCACGTCCACCGAGCAAACTTACGAGGTCTTTCAACTTCGCACGGCCGAATTTATACATAAAGGCGATGCGCAAGATGTCGTTGTAGTCGGGGTCGAAAATCGACTCTCTGTCATCTTTCAGCCATTTCAATTTGTCGGCATACAGAGTGCCCATAAATGCCTCATCCTTTGCCATGTCGGCATACCATTCGGGCTCCACTGCCAAATGAGAGAAGTAGTCGATGGCCTTGCGCAGAGCGTTGCCGCCGTATTCTGTGTTGGCAGCAATTTTCGACATGGCGAAGTCGGCTTGATTCAACTTTGCGCCTTGACTATTAATGCGGATAAAAATCTCCGTCACCTCATCGATATTCAAGTCTTTGTCAAGAGTGATTACGCCAATCTGACGATTCTTTATATCCAACAGTCGCATCAGTATTTTGTTCGTCTGCGAGCCATTCACATCGGGATTCTGCAGGCAATACTCGTTCACAAACTCCCACTGGTCGAAGTCGGGCTTAAACAGTTCTGCGATGTCGGAAATCCATTTCTTGTCTTTCAACACAGCATTATCTTGCACTTTAAACACTTCTTCATCGTTTTCTACCGAGGCTTGAGGATTGAAGGCAATTTTGATTCTGCGCTTCTTGAAATCGCTGCCCAACACCTCCAACCCCACAATCGAGGTCATCAATGCCGTGACACGCTGCTGCCCGTCAATCATAATCTTCTTGCCGATTGACATTGAGCCGTCCTTCAATCTCATGTCGGGGCTTTGTGAAATAATCAAGTAGCCAGTAGGATAGCCCATATAGAGCGAGTCGATTAAGTCTCTCACCTGTCGAGGTTTCCACACAAAAGGGCGTTGGATTTCGGGTATGGCGATTTCGCCCGACTTTATGTAGCTTAAAATCTGCTCAAGTGAAACATTCGAAGCATTATATTTTTCAGTCATAATTCCTGTCTGTTATTTAAGATTCATGTAGCAAAACCGCATCACATTGCACAAGGCAAAGATGCAACATACAAATATACAATTTTACATTCACAATCACGAATGAATTGAGCGAATAATTAAACCCAAATCGGTCATTCGTGCGTGTAATGATTTTTTAGAATACTTCTTCCGGTCTTTCGGCTTTTATAAGAAGCCTTTCGCTTGTTTTTAATTCGTAATAGCTCGCTATCACTCATTAAAAGACAAACAAAATTCATTCTTCTAAAATTCCGAAATACCACAAGCCCTAATTACCGATGTGGGTTTAACTCCTCCTACTATATTTCTCTGTGTCGCAGCTTCGCTGAAAGGGTGGATGTATTTATAAAGTGAAATGTAACGAGCAGACAAACCATTTGCCCATAATTTCAAATCATTATGGTACAATTTCCATCATGGGGCACATGGGAGGGTGGTGGTGTGGAGTGTTTTGCCTTGGAATGATATGAAATTGATTTTTTGGAGTGTGGGAGGGATGTGAAGAAGGCTGTGTCTGGGGGAGTGACACAGCCTTGTTTTTGGTTTTTTTGAATTTTGGTTGAGTGGATAGAGGTGGGGGTTAGCGGATCAGCACTTTGGCGGCGCGCTGGGCGGTGCGCACGATGTATGCGCCTTGATGAAGGGTGAAGGTGGCGGTGCCGTTCACGCTCTGGGCGGTGGCAACGAGGCGGCCGGTGGTGTCGAACACGCTTACGGTTTGACCGTCGGCGGTGACTGTGAGTTGATCGCCTGCCACGCTGATGTGAATGTCGTCGGTAGTGACTTGTGCCACACCTGTGCCGCCTTCGGAAATACTGATGTTGTCAACACAAATTTGTCTGTTGTATGATTCCACTTCGCCGCAGAATCCCAGACACACAGCTTTTCCATTGTAGGCACTGAGGTCGAATGTCTGCTTTTCCCATGCCTCTTTGGTGACAGGAAGGGTGGCGAGTTTTGTCCAATTGTGGCATTGGTCGTCGGAAATCTTCAACTCAAATAAGTTGTAACGGTCGGGGTTGCTAATCCAGAAGGTGAGCACGTTGTCGGTGCCCAACTTGAACATTGGCGATGAGAGCATGTGGCGACCGTCGTCGTCGGTGCGCATCATCGCAAAACCGCCATCACCATCTTGTGGGGTGCGTGAAGGATAGGTGGAAGATGCCACCACGTCCCACGACGAATCGTCGCCACCAGCGTAGTCGATGATAAACCATGGGCTATATGCGAGTTTCACATTGGCAAACGACTCTGTGGCTGGCACATCGTAAGGGGTGCCGAATGGACCACTGAATGTAGGAGAACCTTGCCCTTCGCCAGCCGCACTTTTTGGAGTGATGGCATAGCTGGCAAATGTCTGACCTGACGTTTCGGCAAGTGAGGCATCGGTGTAGGTGGTGCCACTCACGCCCTTAGCAAGGTCGGTGTATGAAGGTTGGAGCATGGTCACGGTGTAGGTGACAGCCGCTGGATCAACGTAACCGCCATTCACACCCACTTCACTCACAGCTGGCCATGTGAGCACCACGTTGTTGCCCTGTTGTGTCCAGTTGCCACGGCCCACAGCCTTTGGAATGTCGATGCCTACGTAAGCCTGTGCGTCGGAGCTCACGCCCTCGCCCTTGTCGCTGGTGACATACACACGATAGCGGTTGAAAGCATTCTTCTTAGGATTTGCGTCCTCCACGCTCAATGCCGCACCAGGAGTTGGATTGCTCACAGTGCCAGCCACTTCGCCAGTGGTCATATTGATAACTGTGGCAGAGGTGAGAGCGGTGAGCGCATCGCCACCCACGCTTGCCGATGGAGCGTTAAAACTAACGGTGGCACTGAGCGCGCCTTTTGCGCCTGGGGTCACTGTCAAACTCTTTACCGAGTCGGGGCAAGCCTTGTCAACGGCGGCGCTGATAGCCCAACCGTCAACATAGGCGTAATACATGCCAGCCTTCGATGTGCAATGGAAACCGAAGTAATAGTTGCCAGTAGTTGGGGCTACGAAGGTGGCAGTGTTGGTTTCTTTCTGAACGGTGGTGAAAGTGATGGTAGGCATCACGGTGAGCGTCATGGCATCGGCAGTTGGCGTTGTGCCGGCTTTCAACTCCACACGTTCGGGCTTATCGCTTTGCTTGTTGTGACCGATGTAGGTGATGGTGTAGGTGCTACCCTCCTTCATGGCGATGGCTGGTGAAATCAACCAGTCGTCGGCCTTGTTGGTGCCGGTGGTGTTGCAACGGAAGTAATACTTCGAGCCACCCCAAGTGTAGCCATCGTTGTTGGCATCGATGATGGTGTACTGGTTGCGTTCGTTCTCATCGGCGAGATTAAGTGTGTAAGGTGGCGTGATTACGGTTTGCGCTTTTGCTCCGAAAGAGAGCAGCGCACATGCCACCACAGCGGGAGTAAGTAAAATCTGAAATTTCATAGACTAACTAACATTTAGTAAAGAACAACTGTAAATACAATTCATTTTGTAATCATACTCTTTGTTTTGGATTGCAAAATTATAGCATTTCGCTCAAAAATACAAATCATATAAAAATAAATTTCCCTTATTGCTTCAATATGAAATCAGAAAGTATTACTTGCTCGGCTGCAAAGCGTCGAGGGCTTGGGCGAGGTCGGCGATGATGTCGGAGGCGTCCTCAATGCCGATGGAGAGGCGCACAAGGTCGGGGGCGATGCCAGCTTCGCGCAACTGCTCGTCGGAGAGTTGGCGGTGGGTGTGGCTGGCAGGGTGAAGCACACAGGTTTTCACATCAGCCACGTGGGTGACGATATTAATCATCTTCAGCGAATCCATGAATTTCACAGCTTCTTCGCGCGTGCCTTTCAACCCGAACGCAATCACGCCACAGCCGCCTTTTGGCAAATATTTCTGATATAGCGGATAATATTTGTCGGTTGGCAGCCCGGCAAAGTGAATCCACCCCACTTCGGGGCGCGTCTGGAGCCATTCAGCCACCTTCTGCGCATTCTCGCAGTGCTGGCGCATTCTCACATGCAGGCTCTCCAAACCGATGTTGAGCACATAGGCATCTTGTGGACTTTGGCAACTGCCGAGGTCGCGCATAAGTTGTGCTGTGGCTTTGGTGATGTAGGCAAATTTGCCGAAATCCTTGGCGTAGGTCAAGCCATGGTAGCTCTCATCGGGCAGACAAAGTCCAGGGAACTTGTCGGCGTGCGCCAACCAGTCGAAATTGCCGCTGTCCACTATCACACCACCCACACACGAGGCGTGACCGTCCATATATTTGGTGGTGGAGTGCACCACTATGTCGGCACCCCACTCTATCGGGCGGCAGTTGACCGGCGTGGCAAAAGTGTTGTCGATTATCAGCGGCACCCCTGCCTCGTGGGCAATCTTCGCATATCGCTCAATGTCGAACACCGCGCCGCCGGGGTTGGAGATGGTTTCGCCAAAAATGAACTTGGTGTTGGGCTGAATCAGAGCCTTCACCTCATCGTCGGTGAGTTTGTCGGGGTCGAAAAATGTGCAGTCCACGCCCATCTTCTTCATCGTCACGCCAAACAGATTGTAGGCACCGCCATAGATATTGCAAGCCGAGAGAAAGTGTCCGCCAGCCTCGCAGATGTTGAACGCCGCGAAAAACACCGCCGCCATGCCGCTCGATGTGAGCATAGCCGCCACACCGCCTTCAAGCGCAGCGATTTTCGCCGCCACGGCATCGTTGGTCGGATTTTGCAACCTGCTGTAGAAATAGCCCGACTCCTCCAAGTCGAACAAACGAGCCATCTGATCCGAGTTTTCATACTTAAAAGTGGTTGACTGATATATTGGCAATGCGCGAGGCTCACCTTTCGCTGGAGTCCATCCCGCCTGAACACATTCTGAAGCTTTCTTCATAATTTTCCTTGATTTTTAAATTTCACACCGCAAATTTACGACAATTTTCCGTTTCCACAAATTATTATTCTACCATAATTGTATATATAAAGAATATCAAACTACACAAAACGAAAATCACTAGTAAAATATTCGAACAAAACCGGCATCTTAAAAATATAAGGTTGACATATCCGTTCCGCCCCACGGTTAGGTTCAAAACCATTTTTTAGAGGCATCATTCCGCAAATTACACGAAATATGGTTATATTTGCATAACTAATCTCTTGTGTTATGCATGTGTGCCACAAGTTTGACTTTTAACTATAAACCCATTTCACAGGATGTCCTTTTGGAGAAAAATCAAAGAAACCATTAGCGGAGAGCAACGCCGTGTCACCACATCCCAAACCAAGAATGTGAATCACGACGCATCGCATTACGCCATTGTGGACGCAGAAGTGGGTATGAACGACAAGAAGATTCACGATATTGGTGCTATCAAATTTGACGGTGCCATTTTCCACTCCACCAACAAGTCTGACTTACTCCACTTCTTGAACGATGTGGATTTTGTTTGTGGGCACAACATCATACACCACGATTCGAAATATCTGTTTGCCGACAGTGGCAAGCGATGGGTGATGGTGGATACGCTCTACATGTCGCCTCTGCTTTTCCCCGAACGACCGTATCACCGCTTGCTTAAAGACGACAAACTACTGTGCGACCAGATGAACAACCCCGTGAACGATTGCGAGAAGGCTCGTGATTTGCTCATGGATGAGATTGCGCATTGGGATGCATTGCCCAACTCAAAAAAGACGATTTTCGCATCGCTGCTGTATGGCGGTGACGAGTTTCAGGGCTTCCTTGAAATGATGGGTGCAGTATGTGCGGAAAAAGACGGATTAGTGGAACTCATACATTCGGAATATCACGAAAAGATTTGCGCCAATGCCGACCTTCGCAGCATCATTAGTCAGCACCCCTGCGAATTAGCCTACGCACTTGCGCTCATCGACACCACCGACTATCGCTCCGTAACACCTCCGTGGGTACTTCATAATTATGCCCACGTAGAGAATATCATCAAATTGCTTAGGCAGTCAAAGTGTGAGGAAGGGTGTGCGTATTGCAATCGCGAACTCGATGTGCACCAAAATCTCAAACGCTTTTTCGGTTACGACCAATTCCGCACCTATGCAGGTGAACCACTTCAGGAAAATGCCGCTCGTGCTGCTGTTGAAGGCAAATCGCTTCTTGCCATTTTTCCAACAGGTGGAGGCAAATCGCTCACTTTTCAGTTGCCTGCCTTGATGGAGGGCAGGTCGGTGCATGGGCTTACCGTTGTGATTTCCCCTTTGCAATCGTTGATGAAAGACCAAGTTGACAATCTCACCGAAAGAGGAATTACCGATGCCGTGACCATCAATGGTTTGCTCGACCCCATCAGCCGCTCACTTGCTATCCAGCGAGTAATGGACGGTGATGCATCTTTGCTCTACATCGCTCCCGAAATGCTTCGTTCAAAGACGATAGAGAAAATTCTGCAGGCACGCCATGTGGTGCGTTTCGTTATCGACGAGGCACACTGCTTTTCATCATGGGGACAAGATTTCCGTGTCGATTATCTGTATATTGGTGATTTCATCAACGAATATCAACGAAAAAAGAAATGCCAGAGCCCCATACCCATATCGTGCTTCACGGCTACTGCAAAACAAAAAGTGGTGCAAGACATTTGCGACTACTTCAAAAAGAAACTCAACCTCGACCTTACACTCTTTGCCTCAACGGCTTCTCGTACCAATTTACGTTATTCGGTGATTCATGCCGAAACCGACTCCGACAAATACATGAAGTTGCGGTCGCTGATAGCTGAATCGTCATGTCCTACCATCGTGTATGTTTCGCGCACCAAGCGCACCAAGCAGCTCGCCGAACGCCTCACACGCGATGGTTTTAAGGCTCTGTCTTTTAACGGCAAGATGAATGCCGACGAAAAGATTGCCAATCAAGACGCCTTTATGACCGACAGGGTGAGCATTATCGTCGCCACCTCGGCATTTGGTATGGGCGTTGATAAAAAAGATGTGGGGCTAGTGGTGCATTACGACATATCCGACTCTTTAGAGAACTATGTGCAAGAAGCTGGACGTGCAGGGCGTGACCCCAATCTTGAAGCTCGCTGCTTTGTGCTGTATAGTGATTCCGACCTCGACAAGCATTTCATTCTGCTCAACCAAACAAAATTGAGCATCAGCGAGATTCAGCAAGTGTGGAAAGCTGTCAAAGATATGACCAAACTTCGTATGCGTGCCTGTTGCTCTGCTCTGGAGATTGCGAGAATGGCAGGTTGGGACGATTCCGTTAGCGACATTGAGACTCGTGTTCGTACAGCATTGTCGGCACTCGAACAGGCTGGCTATCTAAAGCGTGGCAACAATATGCCGCACGTTTATGCCACTGGCATCACAGTGAAGAATCTTGACGAAGCCCGCAAGCGCATCACCGATTCCCTGCTTTTTGAAAATGACGAAATCGAAAAGGCTGTAAGGGTGGTGAAATCGCTGATTTCACAAAAGCATATTGCCAAAGCACAAAATGCCGAAGCCGAATCGCGTATCGATTATTTGGCCGACATTTTGGGTTTGCACAAAAAAGAGGTGATTTCTGCCGTGGAGCGAATGCGGCAAGAGGGAATTTTGGCCGACACCAAGGATATTTCCGCTTATTTGAACGACATAGGCGACTCTGAGAACAAATCAAAATCACTCCTGAAGCGATTCTCGAAACTCGAACGCTATATCATCGATCACATTCCCGATGACGCGTTGCGCATATCGTGCAAACAACTGAACGACAACGCCCAGAATGAGGGCATCAGCACCTCTACGGAAAAGGATATTCGCACGCTGCTGTATTTCTTGACTATCAAAGGGTACACTCGCAAGAAAGAAGATTCGGCACACAATATTGAGGTTACTCGCCAAGCAAGCATGGAGACTACCCTTCTTCGCTTTGAAAAGAGGCAGCAGATATGCCAGTTTGCGATTGAATGGCTATACAACATTGCACTTCAAACCTCAGAGAATGATGGTAAGAAAAATGGCATACAGTTTTCAGTGGTGGAATTGCTGAACGACCTAAATACAAACGTGCAAGATATGTTTGACACGCTAAAAGACGTCAATATTGAGGATGTGGAAGAGGCGTTGCTCTACCTCTCAAAGATTGGTGCGTTGAAACTCGAAGGAGGATTTCTGGTGCTTTACAACGCTATGGACATTCGCAGAATAAAAGACAGCAAACTCCGATACAAGCAAGAAGACTACCGAATGCTGAACGAATTCTACAAGCAGAAAATTCAGCAAATTCATATCGTTGGCGAATATGCCAATCTGATGGTTAGGGATTATGATGCAGCATTGCAGTATGTGCAAGATTACTTCCAAGCAGATTACAAGCACTTTGTGGCTAAGTATTTCAAAGGTGAGCGTGTCAGAGAAATTGAACGGAATCTCACACCGCAAAAATATGAACAGCTGTTTAAGCAGCTATCGAAAACACAGATGGAGATTATCTCCGACAAGGAGTCGCACTGCATCGTCGTAGCTGCTGGTCCAGGCAGTGGTAAAACAAGGGTGCTGGTGCATAAACTCGCCTCTCTGCTTTTGCTCGAAGATGTGAAACACGAGCAGTTGCTGATGCTCACATTCTCTCGTGCAGCCGCCACAGAGTTTAAGCAACGGTTGATGGAACTGATTGGCAACGCCGCACACTTTGTGGAAATTAAGACCTTCCACTCTTATTGCTTCGACTTGCTTGGAAAAGTTGGCAATCTCGACGAGTCGAAAGATGTGGTGGCGCGAGCTGCACAAATGATCAACAATGGCGAAGTGGAACCAAACCGCATTGGCAAAACCGTGCTTGTCATCGACGAGGCTCAGGATATGAGTGAGAAAGAGTATGCGCTGGTTCGCGCGCTAATGACAGCCAACGAGGAAATGCGAGTGATAGCCGTGGGCGACGACGACCAGAATATTTTCGAATTCCGAGGGTCAAACTCTCGCTATATGAGTCAGTTGCTCCACGACGCTGCTGGACGGTTTGTGGAAATGACCGAAAACTATCGTAGTTCAAAGAATGTGGTGGATTTCGCCAATACGTTCGTAAAGGGCATAAAGGACAGAATGAAATCGGTTCCAATCATTTCGATGAGTCTCGACGATGGCTTCGTGGCGGTGGTGCACCACAATTCCGAATATATGTACGAACCATTGGTGAATGATTTGACCACGCATCGCCGTAGTGGCACCACATGTGTGCTTACCCGAACCAACGAACAAGCGGCTATCCTGGTGGCACTGCTGCGTAAACATGGGGTGAACAGCAAACTCATTCAGAGTTTAGACGGTTTCCGACTTATCAATATGGCAGAAGTTCGACATTTCCTGAAATATATCAGTAAATGTATCACCACGCCTCTCATTCCTGATGAAGTGTGGGAAGAATCGAAACGAAAAACCTACTCCATATATCAAACCTCAGAAAGTTTGCACTATTTGCAAAAATGTATTCAAGCTTTTGAAAAGGTAAATAAGGCGAAGTATTATACCGATTTCAAAGAGTTTGTGTTTGAGTCGTCGGTCGAGGACTTTTGTGATTTGACTGGTGCCGACGTAGTGGTGTCAACCATTCACAAGTCGAAAGGGCGTGAGTTTGACAACGTGTATATGCTTATTGATGCACTTCGCCACATTAAAGATAGCGAACTACGAAGCTATTATGTGGGCATGACACGTGCCAAGAAAAGCCTGCTCATTCACACGAATAGCACGCTGTTCAACCGCATTCTGGCAGACAGGCATTATGCCGACCAAAATCAATATGAAATGCCATCAGAAGTAGTTCTCCAGCTCTCACTCAAAGATGTGAATCTCGGCTTTTTCAGAAATCTGAAAAAAGAAATCCTCGCACTCCGGGCTGGCAACGAATTGCGCTTCGAAAACAACTATTTATACCATACGCCTACGAACAGGTGCATCGGTCAGCTATCGAAAAAAATGCAAGAGGAGTTATGTAAATGGACAGAAAAAGGCTATCAAGTGGCTGATGCAAAAATCCGTTTCATCGTGGCGTGGCGCCCCAAAGATGCTCCCAAAGAAGAAAACACCGCTATAATCCTTCCCGATTTGATTTTGAGAAAAACATCAACGACCATTTGAGCATACCTTTAACCCAAATCGGTCATTAGGGCTTGTGGTATTTCGGAGTTTTAGAAGAATGAATTTTGTTTGTCTTTTAATGAGTGATAGCGAGCTATTACGAATTAAAAACAAGCAAAAGGCATCTTATAAAAGCCGTAAGGCCGCAAAAAGTAATCTAAAAAATCCTCATACGGCCTAATGACCGATTTGGGTTTAATAATGATAATAGTTGTGCCAGTTAATCTTTATTCGGTTTGGTGGTTTGAGTGGAATGGTGTAATTTTGTGGGCGAAAAACTTAAAATGATTGCAAAATGAAACTTAAATCAACTCTTGTGGTTGTATTATGTGCGTTTGTGGCGTATTTCTGTCAGGCACAAAAGGCAACTGTCAGCACCTTGGAAAGCGGAAAACTCCGCGTGGAGGTGACATCAAACGCAGCCAACGGGCTGAAGGCTCTCGTTGATACCGCTCTTGTGAAATACAATGCCGCCAATGGCTCCACATTCACCTCTGCCGACATTGAGGAGCTGAAGGTGGGTGGCAACATCGTGGCGTTTAATGCCGATTTCACTAAAGGCGCAGTTAAAAATATCGTTGACTTGATTGTGGGCGACACTGGCGACGATGCTTCATACATTTGGAGCAATATGCGCAAAACGCTGAAACGGCTCGACCTGTCGGCTGCCAATTTCAATGCGCACTTTGCCGTCAAAAATGCCGATGGCGACACCATTAGCCTCAACATTCCCATCTATGTAATTCCACCAAAGGCGTTTTGGCGTGGCGTGGACATCGACACCGACTTGCTGCCCACCGCCAGCGAAAAGTTGAAAAATGGTATGACCGCCCTCGAAGAGGTGAAACTTCCGTCATCGCTGATGGGCTTCGACAAAAACACCATCAAAATGCTGGGCACAATGCTGAAAGGTTTCATCACCGACAGCAACATCGCCGACACGGTGATTAAATACATCACCGAAGACAATGCCGATGCGTTTTTGGGCATTGGCGACTATGCGTTCGCCAACGCCACTTCGCTGAAGAGCATCTCGATTCCATACAGCCCTTACTCGCCCGTGAGGGGCATAGGCGCAAAGGCGTTCTACAACGACAAATCCCTTGCAAGCGTCACCTTTGAGAAGGGCAACTCCTTCTTCTCGAAAGGAGGCACTGGCATCAACTACATTTGCTCCAAGGCTTTCGCTTTAACCGCGCTCACCGAGGTGAATCTGCCACAGGAAACCGACAGCATTGCGCAAGGTGCGTTCCTCAACTGCGCCAACCTCGCCACCGTGAATTTTGAAGGTACAAACGCCGTTCGCTACATCGGCGACTACGCATTCATGGGCACAGCCATTAGCAGCATCAAGTTGCCATCAAAAGTGGCATACATTGGCGACGAGGCACTCCGCGGTTGCAAAAGCCTCAACAGCGTGGAAATTCTCGGCACCGACTCGCTGACAATGGGTGAAAAGGTGTTCTACAACACTCCAAATATGAAAAACGGCACTTTCACCTGCTCTCGCACAGTGGTGCCTACCGCAAACGAACTGAAAAAGAAATCTATCTTCAATGCCTACGACGGCACTTTCGCAGGACTTGGCAGCAGCAAAACGGCTACCGCTGTGCAGCACGGCACACTCATCACCAACGCCGAAAAACCAGTGTCGGAAATAGATGGCACACTCAATATCACCATTCCAGAGGATCTGCGCAAGGCATACTGCAAGGCTCCAGGCTGGTGCGACCTGCTCATTTCGCCTACAAACAAGCTGGGCGATGTGAATGAGGACGGCAATGTGGACGCAAGCGATGCCACCGCCCTTATCAACAAGATTTTGGGCCTCCTGAACCTCGACGACACCGCGTGCGACATCAACAGCGACGGCACTGTGGACGTGAGCGACGTAACATCACTCATCACCCTTATCCTCAACCAATAGCCCCATCACCCAACCACAAAGATAATTCGTGTAAATTTGTGCAAATCCGTAGCAGAATCATGCGAACACGGATAACACAAATTTCCACGAATTATTTTTTTGTTGAATCTGTGTGAGACTTCTAACATCTAACATCTAATCTCTAACATCTGATTTTTTGTTGAATCTGTTGAATCTGTGTGAGCCTTCCAGGGGTTTTTGGTGGAATTTGAGGGTGTGGGTGGGGGATTTGGGAGAGGATTTTAACGATTTGGGAATTATTATTTACAGTATGGGGGTGATGTGGACTTTTGTTTGGTTATTTTTGCAATGTGAAAGAAAAACATAAACAAGTTACAAACGAGCAACTGTTTTCTTCATTCCGTTTCTATAAATTTATCTTATTGGCCTTTTAATCGACATGAATAAACATCAATCTGTGTTTTTAGAGGAGTAGTTATCAACCAATCGCCGACAGAGAATGTTAGCGGTTGTTTTTTTTATGGGGGTATGTGTTTTTAGAGTTTTGGGGATTCGGTGGCGGCGGCTGTTGCCACTACTTGCTCATAGAACACCTGGTCGGATTTAAGGCGTTCGAGCGCTTTTTTCGATGCTCCCTGGTGCGATTCCTTTTTGCTGTAGCCTGTAGCGTCGGCAGCGTAGATGCCGCCCAGCAGCACTGCTGTGCGGAACACGGGATTGTTTTCGGTGTCGCAATAGGTGTCCACAAGCTCGTATTCAATCACCACATGATACTTCTGCGTCCACTCAATGAGGCGGCTCTTGAAGTTCTTCTCGGTGTTGACGAGGCTCACGATGTCGATATTGTCGCGAATAATCTTCTTTTCGATGAATTTCTGGGCGCAGTAGTAGCCACGGTCGAGGTAGATGGCTCCCACAAACGCCTCCACGGCATTGCCGCTGATATAGCTGTTGTGCGACGACGAATGCGACGAGGCCTTCACATGCTGGTCGAGATGGAAGAGTTTGCCGATGCGGTTGAGGCTTTCGCGTTGCACGATTTTGGCGCGTGTGCTGGTCAGGAATCCTTCGTGCTTGTCGGGGTAATGGTGGTAGAGGTATGCCGCCACCACGAGGTCGAGCACAGCGTCGCCGAGGTATTCCAGTCGCTCATTGTTCACCCAGTTGCCGTTGGCGTCTTTCACGGGCATAGAGCGGTGCACGAATGCCAATTTGTAGAGTTCAATGTTTTTCGGGTAGAATCCTGTAAGGTCATGTATAAAGACATAAAGCCCCTTATCCTTAGAGGAAAGGAGCTTTATGAATGATATGATACCGTTAAACACAGGGATTAACCTTTGTACTTCTTAACGATGATAGTAGCGTTGTGACCACCGAAGCCGAAGGTGTTAGAAAGAGCTACATTAACTGTGCGCTTTTGAGCCTTGCCAAAAGTGAAGTTGAGGTTGTAGTCGATCTTTTCGTCGCGGTCGTCGTCTTCGTGGTTGATAGTTGGAGGAACGATGTCTTCCTGTACCGACTTCACACAGAACATAGCTTCCATAGCACCGGTAGCACCGAGCATGTGACCAGTCATCGACTTGGTGGAGCTGATGTTGAGTTCGTAAGCGTGCTTACCGAAGAGGTCAACGATAGCTTGTGCTTCGCTGAGGTCGCCCACAGGGGTAGAAGTTCCGTGCACATTGATGTAGTCCACATCGTCAACGCTGAGTCCAGCATCTTCAACCGCACGCTTCATCACCAGGTGAGCGCCGAGGCCCTCTGGGTGAGTGGCAGTGATGTGGTAAGCGTCGGCACTTGTGCCACCGCCCACTACTTCAGCATAGATCTTGGCACCGCGAGCCAAAGCGTGTTCGAGTTCCTCGAAAATGAGGCAAACACCACCTTCGCCCATCACGAAGCCATCGCGAGAGCCGCTGAATGGACGTGATGCGGTTTCAGGGCTTTCGTTGCGAGTAGAGAGTGCGTGCATAGCGTTAAAGCCACCCACACCCACTGGGCAGATAGCTGCTTCAGCACCACCGGTAACGATGGCAACAGCCTTGCCCAAACGCACTTGGTCGAAAGCCTCGATCATGCCGTTGGTTGATGATGCGCAAGCAGATACCACACCGAAGTTAGGACCACGGAAACCATACTTGATGGAGATGCGGCCTGCTGCGATGTCGGCAATCATAGTGGGAATCAAGAAAGGACTATATTTAGGACCCTGATCTTTATGAGTGGCATAATATCCCACTTCTTCCTCGAAGGTGTGAATACCACCGATACCAGAAGAGAAAATCACGCCCACCTCATTGCGGTCGGTGTCGCTTTCAAGAAGTTTCGAGTCCTCCAAAGCTTGCTTAGCAGAAGCCAGAGCGTACTGAGTGTAGAGGTCGTTCTTCTTGAAGTCGCGTAGTTCCTTGCGGTCGCCTTCAGCCACATAAAGTTCAGGTTGGAAATCCTTTACTTCACATGCGAACTGAGTCTTGAAAAGGCTTGCGTCGAAATGAGTAATAGGCCCCGCACCGCTCACACCATTAAGGGCATTGTTCCATGTAGTTTCTACATCGTTGCCCAATGGAGTGATTGCTCCAAGACCTGTTACCACTACTCTTTTTAATTCCATAACGAAATATTATGTAGCGGAAATGAAAAGATTATGCTTTTGCTTCTTCGATGAACTTGATAGCGTCGCCTACAGTTTGGATACCTTCTGACTTTTCGTCTGGAATAGAGATACCAAATTCCTTTTCAAATTCCATGATGAGCTCAACTGTGTCGAGAGAGTCTGCACCGAGGTCCTGTTGGAAAGTTGCTTCTGGGGTTACTTCTGCTTCGCTAACGCCTAATTTGTCAACGATAATTGCTTTTACTCTTTCAGAAATTTCAGACATAATGTTTAAATTTAAGAATGTTATTAATATTTATTTTTTGTTGTTTTCAAACAAATTCCTTGCAAAGTAAGTAATTATTTACCAAATATTAAAGAAAAAAATCCATAAATTGTGCGTCGTTGCACTTTTTTAGTTTTCGTGTGCAACGAATATTGATTTTTTTTCAAAATTTAACACTTATTGCACACTCGCTCGTCATTTTTTCTAATTTATTGGTTAATAACGTGCCTACGAGATTACTTTTACTTTTTAGCGCCTTTTCTCGATTCGGCAGGGAGTGGTTGCACTTCGTCTTTGTTCATATAGTAGTTGATGCGCACGATGCCGCTCTTGTAGCCGAGTGCCACAGCGGTTCCGTTCTCGCTCTCAAACACATTGTTGCCTGCGCTCACAAAACCGTTCTTGCCCATGTTGGCAGCCATGAATGCCACGAGGTCGTCTTCTGTGCCATCGGCGTAAGAAACCACGGGGAAGTCGAAGCCCACAAGGCGAACTTGCGTGTTCACATTGAAATTAACCTGGCCGTCGGCACCTTTCGATGCGATAGGACCGGCAAACGAGATAAGGGTTGAACCCACAGCCAACGCGTCTTGACCAACGTAGGCTTCAGGGTGAGTGGTGTCGATGGCTTGAAGCATGTGGCCCACGGTAGTGCCCTTTGCCACTGGCACGAAGCCCTGCTCGTTGAACATGCTCATCAGATTGCTGCCAGTGATAGCCAAGTCGATGAAGCCGCGGGTGGCGATGGCGCTTGGATTGCCGTTGGCGTGCGCAATCTTGGCGTTGCCCACAGGCTTGCCGTTTTCATCTACGAGGAAGTAAACGCCCGCCTTTTCGCTCACCAAGTAGCGGTTGGCGCACACGTCGATGATGTCGAGATACTTGATAGGCACCACCACTGTGCCGTTGGCGTCGATAGCACCAAACTTGTCGCCCTTCATCACGATGAAACCGCCCTTGCCTGTGGCAGAGTGCTGGTCGTAGCCGTCTTTCTTGATTTTATCCGACACTTGGAATGGGTTGGCAGCCTCCTTGCCTTCGGGATTGAGGCAAATCACGGTGTCGCGCTTCGCCATGTTCACCACCGGAATCACGCCCTGGTTGAAGTTGGGAGTGAGAGGGTTATACATGGTGGAATTGGTCTTGAAAGTTTCTTCACCCTTCTTGTCGATGAAGCAGATGTCCACGATTGAGTCGTTGTCGCGCTGGCGTGCCACCGTTGCGTGGTCCTCAAACATGAATGGGTGGGCTTGGTCGTACTTTGGAGCAATGGCGGTCTTGCCCTCGGTGTCGATGTAGCCATATTTTGAGTTTATGAAACGAGCCACAGCAAGCCCGCGGTTAAACATTGAACATTCAGCCACGCTGTCGCTCAACTCCTTCACCACCTCGCACTTTTCGTTGATGATGCTGATGGGCTTGCCCTTAAGACTTGCCAAAGCCAAACCCTCCACGCCAAACTCGGTGGCGCTGCCGAAGTGCTCCTTGTTGACAGGCTTTTTAGGGTCAGCCACATTATAATAGTCGAAGGTGCCTTCGTCGTTCATCACAAAATACATATCGTTCACCACAGCCGATGGCATGGCTTTGTACACATCTTTCACCACCACATCGCCAGATTCGAGGTCGAGAATACTCCACATCTTGGAGCCTTCGAGCTGCACAGGCAAATACTTCATTGGCAATGGATATGCCTCGTTGGTTTTGCTACCGTTACAAGCCACCATAAGCAGCAGCATAGCCGCAGCAAAAACTGATTTCAATAAATTCTTCATATTGCGTAATTAATTAGTTTTCAGTCAAAATAAAGGGCGATGTGGCAGAAAAAAGCCCACAATCGTCCATATATAATGCAAAACTACAAATAATTTTCCACATTTCCCCCATTTTCCCCACCAGAATTGCCACCCCACCCCCACTCCAGCCCACCACCAAAGGAACGGTTCTTTTGATGGCATCGCCACTTATATAATTAACATACAAATAGTTACAAGCACACCAAAAGCACAAAAAAAATACAAATTAATGCCCAAGCAGATGCGATGGTTTATGTCATCCACAATAGGCGAGCGCACAAATTGCGCCATAACGTAGGGACATGCGATACTTCGAAAGCACTGAAAA
>OQVS01001132.1_pt1 | contig 18373 bp, 31 predicted proteins | sample 1691601 | NCBI WGS metagenome assembly OQVS01 (sample SAMN03418268, study PRJEB22391) | human gut metagenome | biome: human-gut; feature: organic feature; material: feces | host: Homo sapiens | place: Tanzania | collected 2013-01
GATATAAAGGTTATTAAAGATTATTTAAAAAAAATATCGGGCAAAACTGTAAAAAACAACATAAACAAAACAACCCTTGAAAAAACATTAGGTTTCTCTCAAAATTCCGTTAATAAATGGAAAACGTCCATACCCTCTGTTAAAAAAGTTCAACAATTGGCAGATTTTTTCAACGTCTCACCTGCTTATTTAATGGGATTTGAACCTAATAACACTTACGAAGAAAAGAAAGGAGAAGTAAAATACGAGTATTTTGCAGATTTAATTGAAAAGAAAGGGCTAACCGCTTATAGAGTTGCGAAAGACACCAACCTTACAACCGTATTATTTACCGATTGGGAAAAAGGTAAATCAAGCCCTAAATTTGATAAGTTAAATAAAATAGCAGAATACTTAAATGTTCCCGTCAGTTACTTTATTGACGGTAAAGCGGATAATGCTTACGAAGAAAAAAAAGGCGAGGCAAAATCGCTTTTAGGCGACTTAACCCCGGAAGAAATCAAAAAGGTACAAGAATATATAGTTTTCTTAAAAAGCCAACGAAAAAAGTAAAATATGGAATGGACTGAAATACTGCAAATTATCGCAAACATTGCAAGTTGTTTTGCTTTTATCTCTGTCGGCGCAGGAATAATTCATTATTTGCTTAATTTGCCCGCTAAACGCAGATTTCCTTTATCGGTTACGGTAAAAGAAAAACAATATATCAAAGGTAACAACTTCTACACGGTCGATGTAGATATAAAACTCATAAACAAAACAAACCGAAGAGATTATGTCTACGGTTGCGAAATCTTATTCGGAACGAAATCAATTCCCTTGTATCGGCTCTTAAACAATCAAAGGAATACAACTAATCTATTAGAGAACATACCGGTAGAACCTAATGCCCCGCTAATGCTGCACGGATTTTTCAGAGTAAACTACGACTTTGAAATGCCGAAAGATTATTCGGTAGTCATTAAGTTACAAAAGAAAACGTTTATATACGACTTTTCGTTAAATTAGATTTTCGGATTGATTATACACAATCCGGTAATCCCTAACGCTGTCAGTATAAGCCCTGCTATTACACCTATCTCGGCTAATAAGATCTTCAAATCACTCGGAACGTTGCCCGTAGCCATACTGTATAAAGCAAGACCCGCGCCATAACCATAGAAGATTGTACCTAAAACAACGCTTATAACCGAAAGGATTAAGAATATATCCATAAGACCTCCTTACTTACCTACTTAAAAGCGTAAAAATCACAATTGCCGATAATAGATACGGCTTGAACCGCAAGAGAAAAGATAGAGGCAACAATAACGGCAGTGTTGCCTGCGTCGATTGCCTTTCTGCTTAAATCGTCAAACTCGGATAATTCCGAGCAAGTCATTTGCTCGAATGGTCTATCCTTTAACTCTTTAAGTCGTTTGCGTTGTTGTCTCGTCATAGTCATATGTACCAACCGTAAAGCCGTCTCGACCGCTAACCGAAACGTTTTGAAAAATGTTAGAATGAGAAATGTTTTTGTTTTCGGTGATATAAATGTTAATTACGACCGCCTTATCTTTCGGCAAAGCCTTTAATATCTCGGATATTTTTTCAGCAGTCGAAAGATTGTGAACATCGATATCGGGCATATATCACTCCTTGAAATATTTCTTAATTACATTTTAGAATCGGTATACACCAAAAAGCAAGATGTTTGAGTGTCGAAAAACCGTCATAGACATATAGATAAAAAGTAAGAGGAACGCCGAAGCGTTCCCCCTACCGAAAATGGATTATGGTACTATGAGCGATTGGAAAGTATTTCCTTCATAAAGAAGATTAAAAAATCAAGTTCGACTTCGGTAAATTCGTCGTTGTCGATTTGATTGATAAGGTCTTGTTGTTCTTTGGTTGGATTGTTCATCTTTTCCTCCGTAAGGCTTGCGCCCTTTTTGTTTCAAGTGTACCACCTTATATGGAAAAGTCAAGACTCAATATTGATACTTTCACAGCCATATATCGGTACTTTTCAGCACCAATCGTGGTTTTAGGATAAATTTCGACAAAATTCGTCGAATAGAAAATAAAAAGGGGAAATCAAAAGAAATGCTAAAAGAAGATCTAAACGAATTAAAAGACAATCGGCATATGACCTTACAAGACATTGCCGATAAATCGGGAGTTCCGCTATCGACCGTAAAAAAGATTTTTAACGGTAATACGCGAGATCCCGGATATCTTTCATTGAAACCGATTTTAGACGTTTTACAAGAAGATAAAATAGAAACAAAATCAAATGACACAACTGACCTTTACGAAAGGATGATAAAACACAAAAATAAATGGATTAAATTTTTGACGATATTATCTGTTTCGCTTGTGGCAATATTTATCGCATTACTTATTTACGATTTATGCGATTTACGTGTCGGATTTATCAGAAGCCGCGCCAAAGCCTACAACACCGATTACGTCGCAGAAGTATTGAAATCTACGTTTAAGGGGAAATTATTGTGAAAAAGAAAGGCTTTATAGCGGCAATAATTCTTATAGTTGCCGTCATTGTTATTGTGGTAATCAACAAAAAATCGGGCTTATCGTGTTCTTCGAACGATAAAAAACTCGATGCTTGGGTATGTATGCAAGACATTGTTTCTGCGAAATTAAAAAATCCCGCAGGGGCTAAATACCCAAGTTATAAAAGTAGTTACGTAACGAGTTTAGGCTCAAACGATTATAAAATTGAAGCCTACGTTGACGCTACAAACGGTTTTGGGGCAACAATCAGGACATACTTCACCTGCACTTTAACTCTTACCGGCAGCGGATATACAAACGGTCGAGTAACTTTCTACGAGTAATTATGAACGAGAAGTACTACATAAGCAGCACGAAAGCAAACATACAAGAACGGCAGACGAAATTAAACGGAAAAGTCTACGACATTCGTTTCAGGGTAATACTCCCTACCGGCGAAGAAACCTACAAAAAGTTATCGGGTTACAAGTCGAAAGCCCTCGCAAAGCAGGCGCATATAGACTTCATAACGAAAAACTGCGAAATCGTTAAAAATTTACCTCTCAAAAAAGAAAAATCCATTGCCGAAGGTAAAGAGGAATTAACGGTCGAAAGCCTTATTCCTATTTATCTCACTTCAATGGTAAACCAAAACAAAGACAGCACGATTTACGACCGAGCCAACGTCTTAAACAATTTTATCTTGCCTTATTTTGGAAACACTAAAATTGCCGATTTAACACCACCTAAACTTTACGAATGGCAAGACAAATTATGGAGTACGCGCAGCCCTCGCACGGGCGAGTTTTATTCTTACAGTCGTCTTTGCAATATCCGCAATACAATGGCTGCGTTTTTGTCTTGGGTCGAATCTCGCTATCAATACCCTAACAATCTTAAAAAAGTAAAAAAGCCGAAGCAACGCGTACAAAAAACCGAAATGCAGTTCTGGACACGCGAAGAGTTCGCTAAATTTATCGACGTAGTGGACAACCCCGCCTACTATGCCATTTTTAACACACTCTATTTTACAGGACGGCGAAAAGGCGAAGTTCTTGCCCTACACAATACCGACGTACACCGCGACTATATCGTATTCGACAAAACTTATACTCGGAAAACAACCGACAACTCCCCTTACAAAATCACCACCACTAAAAACGAACGCCGGGCTAAAACAATTATTTGCGACCCTCTTAAAAAAGTTCTCGCAAATTACACCCCGCAGAAACCGTTTTATTTTAGTGGCGACCACCCTTTACACGAAAACAGCCTTGCTCACGCGTTTGACCGCTATATCGAAAAAGCAGGCGTTAAACGCATAAGAATACACGACCTACGACATTCTTTCGTTTCTATGTGTATTCACCTCGGCGCAAGCGTTTACGTCGTAGCCGACCTTATAGGCGATACCGTCGAGCAGGTTCTCAAAACTTACGGTCATTTATACGAAGAAGACAAACGCAATATTATATCCCGCATACAATGATTTTTTGGGTTCATTTTTTGGGTTCAAAACAAATAACAAATGATAACAAATAGGATAAATACAGATAAAATTCCAAAATAAATACGACATAATAATAAAAAAGAGCCTAAAAACACCGTTTTTTTAGGCTTTTGTCTTTTCCCCTTATCTCCACCACCCTTAAAAAGCACTATATTTTGTGGTTTTAACCCCTCGTTTTACCACTAAATATAGTGTTTTTGTTTTTTAGGTTCAATTTAGGTCTATTTTGGGCATAACAAAAGGCTCGCCGTTTAAGCAAGCCTTTTGTTAGTTATTTTATGGGGGTTACGAATAACAACTTAACAGAGTTAAAGAAGTTATCGGAATGGCAATAATTATTATTTGATCGTAAAGACGTTTTTCCCGTAATGAGTAACGGTCGCCTCGATATTTAATCTCGGAGTAAAAAATTTATAAAGCGGTTTCCATATCTTACTGCCTATGTACTGCTCTTTCTCACAGTCAAGACAAACCGCAACCTTACAACACTTAAATCGCTTATACCCTATATGGTATTTATTCTTATCGAAGATATGCCCGCAACACCCGGTATTTATCTTCGAGATGTACTCTTTAAGTTTTTTATCGGTCATTTCTTACCCCGCTTGGCAGGGGCAGAAAGATTTGAACTTCCGAAATCACGGAATCAAAGTCCGCTGCCTTACCGCTTGGCTATGCCCCTATATTCAAAAAATTTAGCCGCCGCGCCGATATAAACAATATGACAAACGATTGATATCGGCGCAAGCGACACTGGTTGCAGAGGAAGGACTCGAACCTTCGACTTTCAGGCTATGACCCTGACGGGCTACCGCTGCCCTACTCTGCTATGTAAAAAGAAAGGTATTATACGCGCGTTCTGCCTTTCTTTTTGTCAGGCACAATTACTCGCCTAAACGCCGACCACAAAATCGCTACGGCAACTAACTACGCCTTTTAGATGGGTTTTAGTCTCATACACCCAAAACTTAATTTAGCAAGCGGCAGGTCTCGCACCTACTATCGTTTTAGTGCCGTCGCACTTACGCCCTCTCTGTCGAAGTAACGCTTGCATTTTTGTAAAGACAGCCGGGAAGGCAACTATGGCAGTTTCCCTTGAAAATGTAAAAAATAGCGAAATGAAAATGTACAAAACAGCGAAACCGCAGAGCCTCATAAACCATCTCCCTCAGGCACAAGTTTATTCAGCCCTTGTCTTTACACCTCGCATTTTACCACACCTACCTACTAAAAGCAATACTTTGCCGTGTCAAAATATCGTCATATTATATAAGGTATCTTACACCCTTTACTCAACCCCCTTAGCCTATCCACTGCCTACTATCTCTCACCGACCTTAAACCCGTCTAAACAACACCTACCCTTACTCTATCAGCCTTTTAAGAATTTCAACGTTTTTAATACTTTCAATCCCTTTATATCCACTCTCTCTTTTATTTTACATTTTTACTAAACATTTTTACATTCTTGACCGCGTAAATGGTTTTATGAACAAGGTATCGAAAAATGCCGCTATACGAAGGGCGCGGCGACTTTTCGGGCTTTGAAGTCGGCAACCTACCCCCGCCCGGCAACGGCGCGGACGGCTCGCAACGGCTAAAAGTGTTATGATAATTTATAGTTATTATAACATATTTAAGCAAAAAGCAACACGCAAGCAAACGCAAGCCGAAAAGCCTTTACACGTTCGGCAACGGCTAACGCAACGCAAAAGCGGCGCGGGCTTGGGCTTCCGTAAGTCGCAACGGCGAACACGCCAAAGCGATGAAGTGCTTTTTCATATATAGCATTAAAAAAAACATATAAGCATATAAAAAACGAAAAATATATTAAAATGCTTTTAAGCATTAAAATATAATATCACGAAAACGCTATTAAAATAGAAAAGGCTTTTTCAATGCATTAAAAATATATAGAGTATGAAAAAGGCTTTTACGATATATAAAAGCGTTTAAGCATAATATAAAGGCTTTTAAGGTTGTAAGGGCTTTTTATATGCTTAAAAGCGTTAAAAGCATTGAAAAGGGCTTTTACAATAATAAAGGCAATTTATAATATATAAAGGCTTTTTATATATATAAGGGCTTGCGGGCGTTAAAATAACGCTTGTTATTATATCAACATTGTTGAATAATTATATATATTGCTTCGGGGCTTTGGGCTGTTTGTTTTCGGCGTTCTGGGCGGCGGTTGTGTTTTTGGTATTGCGTTTAATTGTAAGAAAGCGCGGACGGGTTGCCGGGCGGGTTGCCGGGCGTGGTTGCGGGGTTGTTCGGTGGTGTTTTGAGTAATAAAAAACGCCGACGGGCGGACGGCGTAAAAATCGGATAAACGAAGATAAAAGCATATAATTTTAATAAAAATATTACATTTGTATAATAATTTATATAATCTCTTTATTTATATGTAATTTTAATATATATTATACACTTGCACAATTTTTTGATTTGCGCGTATTTGTTTTACTTCTTTTTCTAATGATGGTATAATAAAGACAGTTAGAAAAGGACATAAAAAAGCCGCCTTCGCGAACGTTTACCAGACAGAGCGAAAACGGCACACAAACAAGAACGCCTTCGGCGATCCCGTTCGCTTGTATTATAAATAAGCGAAGCGGACTTGTCAAGCGTTTTTCGGTGGCAAGTCGCTTTTTTTAACGAAAAAATTAAAAAAGCCCGTAAGCCGTGAGCGCAAAACGCGCCACGCCGGGCGGAGGTTGAAAAAATGACAAACGAAAAGCAAGCAAACAAGGCGCAAAAAATAACACTTTTGAACGTGTTCGAGATTATCAAAAACGGCGGCGCAACGCTTAACAAGGACGGCGAAGCGGTTAGATTTTCGAAGGGCTATCAAGTAAGCCGCCGCGACTGTTACAAGATTTTAACAGGCAAGCCGAAAAAAATCGTTGAAGCGGTCAACGAGTTATTAAACAGCATAAGCGCGGCGGAGTGCGTTGGGCTTTGGTGCGATGATGGGTTTTGTTATATCGATATAAGCGAAAACATAAAAAGCAAAAAAAAGGCGTTAAAAATCGGAAGGGCGCGCCGTCAATTATCTATTTATGAATGGAAAACGGGCGCAGGTCTTGATTGCGGGAGGGCTTAAAAATGGTTATAAAAGCAAGTAAAACGTTTTGCAATGAGTTGAAGCAACAAATGAAAAAAGACGAAGAAGCGAAAAACTACGGAGTCGGGCTTGATGTCGTTTATGATTGGTTTTACGGTGAAAAAAAAGTTATAAAAATAACTTACCCGGCGGAATACTACGCCGCGCCGACTCTTTTAGACGGCGAAGACTTGTTAAAAGCATATCGCCGAAGCGATAAGACTTTCGACGGCTATTTTAATACGCTTATCGAAGACTATATCAAGATATAAGGCGCGAACAGTCGAAAAGGCAAACAGCCGGCAACGGTTGAAGCCTTCGGCGGTGGGATAGCCTCCCCGCCCCGATGATGACAGGCTAACGCGGTAAGGCGCGAGCGGTAAAAACGCCGCGCACGCGTAAAGGGTTTTTATTATGTTGTTTTCAAGATACAATCAACCGAAAAAGGCGAACAGGCGCGGCGGGCGTAAGCCGTCGCCGGCAACGATTGCAAAACGCGAAGAGGCACTTCGGGCGCAATATGAGTGCGAACAGAACGCCGAAGCGGTAGCGTTTGAAAAGTTTATGACAGCCGAACACGGCGACTTCGACGGCTTCGCGTTTGTAAATCTTTTTCACGAACACTTCGACAAGCGCAACGCCATTTACACGACGGAAAGCGACGACGAAGCGAACGCGATAACGCCCTTCGGCACTTTCCACGCGGGCGCGGATGGTGTAACGGCTTACTTTTTTAGCGAACAGCCGAAGAAAGTAGTTTATTTTAATAGAAGCGTTTACTTTATTTAATGGTGGCGATTATGACAAAAGAACAGCGAAAAGCGATAAAACGCATTTGTAACGATTTCGACTTCGAAAATATAAAGGAATTGCGGGAATATTTCCGCGATAATTACGGCGATCCCCTTGATTTTGATTTGTGGGATAAAACCGAAGAAGGACTTTATAAAGAAATTTCAAGATATTTTTTCAATAAGTAACGGAGGCTATTTTATGGAATACGCAATAAACAAAAATAATAATTTTAACAGTTTAGAGATTACCTTCGCCGGCAAGCCCGACGAACAGACGCGCAACGCATTAAAAGCGAACGGCTACCGGTGGCACGGAGTCCGCCGCCTTTGGTACGGTTACACGGACGAAGAGACCATACGCACCGCCCTTGACGGCGTAACGACGGCGAACGCGGACGAACAGACGACGAGCGCGAAAACTCCCGCAAAAGCGGCAAAAAATCGCTTGCCGAGCCTTTGGGAGCGTTGCGATATAAGCGAGATAAAACAACACGACAAAAACGCGTTGCCGCCCGTAAAAGACGTTGCCGCGCTTTTGCGTAAAGAATTAAAAACGCGCTTCCCCGAAGTAAAATTTTCGATAACTTCGACATACAACACAATAGACGCATATATAAAGGCTTCGCCGTATGGGCGCGAACACGTCTACAAGGACAGACGAACGGGCGAGCCTGACAAGTACGGATATTTTGAAGACAGCGACGAATTAAACGCCGTACAAGCCTATTGTAAAGCCCTTGCCGATTCTTGGAATTACGACGACTCCGACAGTATGACGGACTACTTCGACGTACATTTTTACGGCGGTTATTTTCAAATCCCCGGCAATTACGAACAGACCGAGCCGACGGACGAACAGCGGGCGGACATTGCGGACTTCAAGAAAAGGAAAGCCGAAAAAGAAGAAAGAGACCATGCGGAATTTTTGGCGCAATGCGAACGCGACAGAATACAACGCGAAAAGGACGAGGCGGCGGCGCGTATACAAGCGCAGAAGGACGCAATCGCCCGCGAACAGATAGAGAAGGCGGCAATCATTACGGATATACCCGAAAACGAAAGAAGGATATATTTTGACCTTGCGGAATATCGCAAAATAGCGAGCCTTGAAGAAGGCGAAAAGTGGCTTGAAGAATACGTAAAGGACGGCGAACAGTTGCCGAGAGTGGACGCTATACCGTCGCGCCGCGTGGACTTCAACGGCTATTCCGATAACGACAAAAAGATTTTTGCGAACTTTTGCCGGTTGTTTATGTTTGATTTCTCTTTCTTGAAAGGTAAAGGCGGACAGGCGACGGCAGACGAACGAGTCAACGAAGAGAATTATGATAAATTCACGAGCGAACAGCGCGAAGGCGTAAAATGGTACGCTCACGATTGCGTAGCGGTTTATAATAACGGCGTACTTCAATTTATTATCGACCCCGAAGGGTTTAGTTATGCGCGTTATATCTTGCAATTACCCGAAGGCTTCGACGAACAGGCGGACAGCGAAAACGCCGCCGAGTGGATAGCGAACCAAAAAGCCGAGACAAGCAAGCGCGAGCCGTTCTATATTCCCGCGCCCGTTAGCGAACAGATAGCGCAAGCCTATTTACAACCGGGCGAACGCGTAACCGTTTTAACAGTCAACGGATGGGTACTTATGGCGCAGGAATACCGCGGAACGCTTGAAAGCATAGAAGCAAAAGCGTGGGCGCAATATTCCGACGCGGGCAAAATAACGATAACGAGAGACGGCAAAAGAAAGCCCGACGAGTTACACTTCCACCGGGGCGAAGCGTTCGCCTTATATCGCGGAATACTTCCGCAAGTGCCGAACAGCCTAAAATATGGCGACGCTTCAAGCGGCTTGCAACTCGTAAATTTTGCGGGCGCAGGCGCAGACGGATATATTAAAAGCGTTATGAAGTATTATAAAACGCTCGGATATACGCCCGTAATAGACTTGATAGCAAAATAATAAACGAACAGCCGCCCTTCCCTGAAAGGCGGGGCGGCGAACAGATAACACGACGAACAGATAAAAAATAAAAAATAGCGGTAAGACTTGACCCGAACAGGCAAGCACGCAGAGGATAAAAAAATTATGTCTACTTGTAACTTTACTAATCAAAACGACTTCCCGCTTTTTGCGACTAAACACTTCGACGGCTATTATTACGAAGACCCGGACACGGGCGAGACTGAATACTTCGACGATAACGGCTACGACTTCGAACAGGCTCAAAAACTCGTAGACGAGTTTAACGACGGACTTAACTATTTTCAATTAAAACTCGAAAGCGGTTATTATGAGGGCGTGCAAACCTTGCTTAAAGATAAGACGGACTCCTACGGTTGCGCGTTCCTGACAAAATACTATTCCGCCGCCGATTGGAAGAAAGGACGCGCCGAAGAAAAAGCGTACTACGGCTATTACGACGATTTTGATATGTCGTACTCTGACAGAAAGAAAGCCGAACAGCGCGAACTTCGTAAAATACTTAACTTTTGCCGAACAAAATTAAAAAACTTGTACGACTTCGAAGAGTACGTTTGTACGGCGAGATTTTCTAACGGCGAGATTTTCTAACGGCGAAGCCTTTTACGGCTTGGCAAGCAACGAAAGAAACCGCATAAAAGCGGCAATCGCATAAGGGGGCAAAATATGAAAAGGAACGAACAGAGAATCAAAGCGAAAGCGGAATTAAACCTTCCGCTTTCGGAACGGGAACGCGCTCGCTACTTGCTTTTTATCGCGAACAGCGAGCAAGCGAAAAAGTTTATAGACAACGAAAAAATCACGGGAGTAAATATAAAATGAGAATCAATTGCGAGAAAATCAATAAAGAAGTAGGAATCGGCGTAGCAACCGCCGCCGGCGCGATAAAACACGCGCGAGCAAAAATCAATTATCTTTACCACGATAATAAAAACCTTAACGAAAGACAGTGGCAAGCAGTTTTAGAATTGCAGTCTATAATCACGAGCATAGAATTAAACGAACAGCCGGACGAACAGCCGACAAAAGCGGAAGATATTTTGCGGTATTGGAAGAAGTACGATTATATCTTAACCGAGTACACTTCGGCGGCAGGTAAAAAATGCTATCGAACAGTAGGATATCAAGCCTATTACGCCGCATTATGTCGAAAATTTAGGCTTAACTTTGAATTTTTAGGCAATTTCCACTGTATGGCAAAAGGCAACGGCTTCTCCCTTGAAAACGTCGAGAGCAATATAATTTTAACAATAGAAAATAAAGAAGAAGGAGAAAATAAATAATGAACACGGCAACGATTGAAAAATGTATTGACCTTTTGAACACGGGCAAAATCGACGATTTACGCGACTTATTAAACTACGAAAGAGAGACGAATATATTAGCCTCGAAAGGCATTAAAACGAGCCTTTTGAACGCTGTAAAGAAGATTGTTTGCGACAACGGCTTAAAAGAATGGCGTAAAAATCTTTACGGTATACAGCATACACCGGACGGAAAGCAATTTATATGCGACGGCTACCTTCTCGTTAAATGGAACGAAGAACAGCCCGAACTGAACGCATTACCGCAGACCCCGGCAAACGAAAGCATTGACGCAAACAATATCTTACGTACAACGGCAAGTATGTTAAAATACGAACTCACCGACAGCGATAAAATAATCGCCGAAAATATAGACAAGTACATAAAACTTTATAACGAGAAAAAAGCAAAAAAATACCCGATAAAGTATTGTAACAAGTTTTTCGACGCGCTTTATCTTAAAAAGGCTTTTAGCGTTATCGGAACAGACTTCGAGCATATTCTCACCGGCAAGAACGAAAACTCCCCGCTTCAAATCAACGAAAAGGACTATTCGGCAGTATTGTTGCCGATAAATATAAACAGTATCGCAGACGAAAGCAAAACAACAATCGAACAGAACACACAAAAGTTTGTCGAACAAATAAAGGGGGCTGCCGTATGATAACATTAGGACAACTTAAAAATGTTTTAGATATGTGTAACGACATACAAATCGTAGACCACGACGGCGACGGGAACACTATCGATATTTCTTGGAAAAATGCAAGCGATTACTTTGAAGAACATAGTAACGACATCGTTACTTTTATATCGATAGGCACAACAAAAACAAATAAGATAATAATCTTCACGGAGGAACAGCAACAATGATAATCAACGCGGTTTTAATCGGCTTATTAGCCGTAATCACGGCAGTGGTCGTTGCAGTTTTCGCAACAACCTTAAACAAGGCGAAAAAGGGCAAAAGAACTGCCCTTTGGATAAAGAAAAACGAACAAGACGGAGGCGAACAGAAATGAAAAAAGACATTTTCAAAACTTTGAAAGACTATTCCGCCGGGTATCACCGAGTATCGACACCCGAAGAAAACAAAATATACGACGCGGAAGTCGAAAGAATTAAAACACGCATACTTGCCGACGTGGAACACTCACCCGAAATAATCGCCGAAGAATTTTCTAAACTCTGGGCGACAGAATATCGCCGTTTGTTTTCGGGCGTATATTCTACATTTGCAATGACTCCCGAATATAAAGCCGTTGACAATATCTATATGGCATTGCTTGACAGTAAACCATTAAAGGGTATTACCGTAACGCAATGTAATGCAGATAAAGGAGCAGACTATGCGAGCAATGACTAAAATAAAAAACCTAAAAGATAAATGCGGCTTGTTCCGTGAGTTTTGCAAAATCAACGGCTTGAAAGACGGCAATTATTACAGCGCGGTTGATTATATCGAATATTGCGACGGCTTAACTTTGGCACAGACAATAGAAATAACGCGCAAATACGAACCCGATTTTAAGCGAAACGATTGTAATATATAATAAACCGCGCCCGTGCGGTATCGCGGGCAAAGGAATTTAATATGAGAGAAATACTTTTCAGGGGCAAGCGAGTAGACAACGGCGAATTAGTTGTTGGCAATAGTGTATTGTTTTTCAAAGATACAACTAAAATTTATGGGGAATTAACATATTGGCGTGAAATCGAAGTTATCCCCGAAACCGTCGGACAATATACAGGACTTACCGATAAGAACGGCGAGAAGATATTCGAAGGCGATATTATAGCGAAAGGTTTTGAGCGATACGAGGTAAAGTGGAACGCTGAACAAATGCGTTGGGGTATTTATTCGGACAATTATGAAGTTGCAGGTTTTACAAAGTTTTCAGAGCCTTATTTTGAAGTAATCGGCAATATTTACGACAACCCCGAACTTTTAAGGAGCGAAAAATGAAAAAGATAACTTTACAAAAACTCGAAAATAAGATAGTTGAAGATAAGACAGTCGAAAATCTTAACAGGCTTGCCCAAAATATGGAATCGTTAAACAATAACGCGACTATCGATAATGCCACGAAGATACATTGCCTTGAACAAAAACTCGGCGAATATCACGGCTTTTTTAAGGTTTTAGTTTTACTCAATCAAGACAAGGCGGTAAAACTTTCGGTCAAACACCGCGATATTTTAGCCAAAGCAACGGATTTTAACGCAAAAATTTACCATTTAGGAGAACAGCAATGAAACAACAAAAATGTAAACAAGGCAAACTTGGGTATTGCTACGATTATGGCGATTGCGAAGACTGCGAAATCAATCAAATGATTTTGAAGTACGAGAAAAGAATTAAAAAATTAAAAGCAGAAAATAGTCGGCTTAAAAATGAGAGAAACAAAAATGAATAAAGAACAATTTAACGAGATAAGCACTCAATACCTTATCGCCCTACCCTCTATGAAGAAATCGGATAAGACCGTTACGGCTTATAGTTTGGCTTTCAGGAAGTTTTCGGACTTCTTGAAAGCCGACGAACAGATAACGCCTTTAACCGTCGTAAATTGGCGTTCAAGCCTTTCTATGAGCGGGATAAAGATAAACAGCGTAAGGCAGTATATGATTTTCATACACTCATTTTTCGAGTGGTGCGTCAAAATGAAAATCGAACAGGAAAACCCCGTACACCTTGACGAGATACCCGAACAGCAACGCGTCGAGTATGACCTTTTAACGCTCGACGAAATCAAAAGCCTAATAACGAAAACTCCGACCGGGTTAAGCGGGAAAACGATAATCAGAAACCGCGCTATTATAGTTTTACTTTTGCAGGCGGGCTTGCGTAACAGCGAACTGCGTTCGTTGACCGTCGCCGACCTTGACTTCGAACAGAACAGGATCATGGTACGGCACGGCAAAGGCGATAAGCAACGACTTGTTGCAATGCCGCGAGTTGCAAAGGAAATAATCGAAGAGTATCTTTCGAGCGGTATTCGCCCCGACTGGTGTACCGACAACGATTATCTTTTCGGCACGGATTCGGACGAGAACGGCAAAAGTACCGGCGGTAAATTATGGAAGCAATTCTCGTCGCCTGCCCTGCTTATGCTCGTTCATAGATACACCGAGCATTGCTGCGGACATAGTGTAAAGACTCACGCATTACGCCACGCTTTCACGAGTTTATGCGATTTGAGCGGTATGCCGATGACCGAAATATCGCAAAACCTCGGACACTCTAACCCACTTGTAACGGCACAAGTTTATCGGCACATACTCAATAAAGACACTGCCATTCAGTCTGCCGTCTCGGCAATGGATAAATTTACGAACAGCCTACAAAGCGTATAACACTTGACTTTACGGCGAACAGCCGTTATAATTAAAAACACAAAATAAAATCTTATAAGGCTTGACGAACAGCAAGCAAAGGAAAAAACAAAATGAACTACGAACAATTAACACAAGTTGTAAAACTCGCCGACCGCGAGCAAATTAAAAACAGAATGATATTACTCGGATATAAGGATATCGAACAGGACGAAAAATTACAATCGGTCTCGTTCGTTACGATCGCTCAATCGACAATTGAAGATACCGAACAATACCTTTCAAAAGACAAACAATATTGCTTTGACGGACACCGAAGCATAAATAACGACGTTGCCTTCGGGATAGAATTTATCACGATTCAGACAATGAAATACAATAAAAAGCGAAAAATGTATATAACGAGCGACTTCGATATTTACGCAAAGGAGATCACCGCATAATGACCTATTGGAAAATGTACTTGCATAGGACTATGTACGAGTGTTGCCACATTCTCAAAATCAAAGAACCGAAAATAAAATGGCAACCGCAAGATAAATTTCCCACGGAAACTTTGGTCTCTGCCGTAACGGGAAGCAAAGACGATTTGACTATCTTATTGTCTAATCAATTTCTTTATAACGATATGACCGACGCAAATCTTGCATTTTTTATTATGATTCTTGCCCACGAATTACGGCATTGCTATCAAATCGAACATGATTTAATAAAAGACTACGACATAACATTGGCGAACAGCAACGATAAAAACGACTACAACAATCAAGAAGTTGAGTTAGATGCCTACGGCTTTGCGTTCGCTTATTTAAGAAAAGAATACCACGTTGAGCCTATTCTTCCCCTTTCGGAAGAAACAATAGAAAACATACGTAAACACAGAGATATCATTGAAAAGGAGTTGTTTTGATATGTTTCCTTACACTCCACAGCCAACGATAGACTATAAACCGTGCGAAATATGCGGAAAGATATGTTTTAATTCCGACCTTATATGGACGGCTAAATACGCAGGAATATGCAAAGACTGCTACGATAAATTAAAGGAGCAAAAGAATAATGGAAGATATAAAGATAAAATTTAACGTCGGCGATAAGGTGATAACTTACGACGGAATACAAGGCAGAATAGTCGATATTTGCCATTGCCCGATTTGTGAGGAAAGAGGTTTTTTTGAACCGATTATAGAACTTGAAAACGGCAAAAGAGTAGATATTACCGTTTATGACGCAAAGAACGGTTGCCCCGATTATTATTTAATCGGCAAACAGGTTCTCGGCAATAAAATCGAAAAGGAAGAATTACAAAATCAACTTGCCGAAATCGAAGACCGAAAGAAGTTATTAAGAAAACAACTCTGGCGACTTGATAACGTTATGGTCGAAGACTGGAAAGAAAAAAGAGAGCAAAGGAAAGACCGAGAGGAGGAAACCGCCGAACAACGTAGAGAACGAGTGTTAGACCGCATAAACGCCGCCATTGAAACGTTGCCCGACAATGGGAAAAAAGAAGCCCTTAAATCGGCAATAGAAGCCTATCTTATCGGCGATAGACCGCTATCCTAAATAAACATAAAAACGCGTTATCGCACTTTCAAAGGTGTAATAACGCGTTTATTTTATTATTTAATCCATTCTAAATCGGCAGGCTCAATCATCGTTTCAGGCGCATTTAACCATGCCACATACCATTCGCCCAACTCTTTTAATTGCTCGTCAGTTAGTTTATCGTACCACAACTTTCCGCGATTGATTATTGGAAAGCACTTCTGCTCGCGATTGTATCGTATCTCTTCTCTTTTCCCCTCGTCGCTTTGAATATGCGGTACTAATTTTAATGTGCCGACTTTGTGTCCGTTTTCGTTCACCGAAGTAATTTCGTCAACTACGGGATATAATTCACCGAAAATATCAAACTTTGGTATACTGTCGGTTAGAATAAAATCATATTCCGCGTTTTTGACAATATTTCTTTTGTAATCTTCGTTTTCCCTTACCCAATAATAGGTAAACGCTTCGCGGTCATTTATTTTGTAATTAAATACATACATTCTCGTATCACTCTCCTCAATACAATAGAAAGGCGTATAGCCCTTTTGTAAGATTATTGTAACTACTATTTTTAACGGTTATTGTGGTACTTTCACCGTTTGAAGTCGATGACATATTTGAAATCATTATTTGAAAACCATTGCTTGAATCGTCAACAGTAAAATACTTTCCAACAAACGTCGAATTGTGCAACATTGCGGCTGTTATGGTATTTATGATAAAATGTCCGTCTTTATGACCTACCATAAATGTTACGGCTCGACACCACCTCAAATCGCGGGCTATTGTATACGCCTTTGCCGTAGCATTAGTGGGTAATGAATAAGTTACAGGAAACATTTCATAAGTTTCGCTATCAAAAGTATCAAACCAAGTCGGCACAGTAGAACCGGGATATGTTGCACAATATGCTTTTGCCCTTGAATTAGCATAATATTTGATATTCCCCGAATAATCGGTAGCAAATGGACTACCTATTACCGGAGTCCATATTTTTTTTGTTGATGCACTTTTATCCGAGAAATCCTTAAAAGATACACCATTTATTACAACAGGTGTTCTCCACTGACCGTCTCCAAAAAGAATAGCGGTTTCAGGCGTTCCACTTGGGATTTCGCCCCCGCCGGTCGGTAAATTGTACACAGTATTCCCTACTTGCAATTTAGTAAGTTCATACGAACCCGCTTGGGATGGATTTGCCTCAACTTGATTTAATTCGTCATACCTTGTAACCTTGCTTTGCGTAATTCCGCTGTTGACCGCAGCAAGTTGAGTTTCATTTAACTGATCTTGCTTTGTTCCTGCCACCTCGTCCACGTATGACTTAATTACTCTGTTTTGTACGGCGTTTGTCGAAGAATCGCTCATTTCGGTATCAACTTCAATCTTTCCACCGCCGTCAGGTGATTTGAAATTCCACTTTTGCCATACAACGGCATTTCGCCACGAATTGTAAGTTGTTGCGACTAAAACATAATCTCCGCGTACAGCGTCAGAAACGGCGGTAGAATACGGTATAGTAATCGTATCGTCAAGTTTATCACCTAAAATATTTACGGTCATTTTGTCGCCGTTTACCGATATAACAAGTGCCTTGTAAACTCTAAAACAAACGTCCGTTATTTTAGCGATTCTCTCGTCTACGACCTGTTCTATCGCGCGTTTAATTGCTAAACTATCCGCCAAATTCGACATATATATTCTCCTTTATTTTACTTATTTCGACGTAACCGTAAAATTCGGTATATCGGCGACACTCGTTGCGTTTATAGTCATTGCCCCTGTTTCCCCTATTGGTAGAGAGAACGAGTTTATTAAATGTCTTTCCGTCGGATTATGCGGTTTATCCGTTCTCTGTACCGAAACAAGTTGATTTTCAACAAGGTGAAACATTTGACTGCTCGTTATGTTGACGGATTTTTGCAAAATAGTTTTACGCTTTAAGTAATATTCGGCAAGCGCGGTACATTGCTTCGTATTAAAATAATTTGCTTTCGTTTCACGGTATGTCTTTAACCCTATCGCGCTTATACTTGTATCACTGTTGGGATCGTCATTGCTTGCTCTTCCCCATATACCGCCGTCGGTGTTGCCGCCGCCCACAATTATCACGTCGTTGTATACTTCGTCGTTTTTTATCGTTTCGGATATTTGCGAAAGAGTGCTGTTGCGCTGCGTGAATTGCCACAAAACAGGCTTTTCTATGTCGTTTATATCTGTTTGCGATGGTTCTAATCTCAACGCCCCCGTTTGGTGGAGAAGCAATAGTCTTTACATAAAAGACTATCGCTC
>OQVS01001133.1_pt1 | contig 18368 bp, 8 predicted proteins | sample 1691601 | NCBI WGS metagenome assembly OQVS01 (sample SAMN03418268, study PRJEB22391) | human gut metagenome | biome: human-gut; feature: organic feature; material: feces | host: Homo sapiens | place: Tanzania | collected 2013-01
AGAGTGACGGTGGCGTTGGCTATAGCCTCGTCGCCGCACTTCACGGTGCCGGAGAGGACTGTAGGATCAATCTCGATGTTGAAATAGCCGATAGGAACGTATGTGGATGAGAAATTGGAAACAGTCTTCGACCATGCCGAACTGTAGTCGGCATCAACCGGATAGCTGACAGAAATCCACGTGTTTGCCTTCACCTCGGTGTATACTCTGACGGAGTTTGTGCCGTCCCATACTATCGGTTCAGGCAACTGCACTACGGTTTCAACCTCAGACTTGTCTGTGAACTCAAGTGCAGGATAGTTGTCATAGATTTTTATCACCTGTGCCGTTTCGGACACTTCGCCCGGAGTGAATGTCAGACTGTCCATAGCCTCCACCTTTGCCGTGAGGTATACATTCTCGAGAGTCTTGTTCGAGGTTGTAGTGCCGCGGAAGGTGATCGACCTGATTTTTCCGCCGACAGGCACACCGTATTTCGTGAGCATGGCAGGACCGTAGAGCACGTCGCTGGCTGTGCCGCTGACATTGGCATCATACCAGCGGATAGGCACGTATCTCGTGTCCTTGCTGTTATAGCCCGTTCCCGTGACGGCTCCCACCTGCACCTCGCGCATGGCCGTTTCCTGTGCCACAGTGAGGTCAATCTTGGCGGTCTTCACCGTATAGTTGTCTGCCGTATTCTTGAATTCCACGTATGCCTTCGCGCTTAGAGCCTCGTGGGGGACGAACGAGAAGGCAAAGACGGCATCGGCACCTGCCTTCAGCTCAATAGCCTCTGCCGTGGCAACTACCTTGTCGCCGAAATAAAGCGATGCGGTGTAGGAACCTGCAGCCTCATCATTGCTGCTGAGGTTTCTGAGGGTCACGCCGGCTGTGTAGGCGTGGTTCACGGTTGCCGTGGCTGGCATAGAATTGGCGGCGAGAAGCCAGTCGTGCGCCACGTCGATCTTCTCATATCCATAGAGATTATCAATATAGGTGTAGCCTGCGCCGAAGCCGATATACCAGTTTCCGGCAGGAACCTTGTCGAGCGTATACTCCTTAGTGAGTCCGTAGGAACCCTTCGACGAGAAGCGGTCGCCGCTAAGGTCGGCACTCGGGATGGAATCGCAGAGCGTCCAGTTCTCGCGGTCGGAAGAATAGTAGATGTTCAGATATATGCCTGCGCCCGACGTGTAGCGGTTCACGCGGCCCACGTCGAACTTGAGCGTGGAACCATCCACTACCTTCAGCAGAGGAGTGATGAACTTATCATATCTGCTCTGCGACTTGCTTGCAAGGGCATACACGTTCTCGCCCGAGGTGTAGTCAATCTGGGCGAGTTCCCACTGCGCGTTCTCCACCACGCAACCTACGGGGAGCTTGTTGTCCTCGAAGTTGGCGTAGAACTTGGTGGGGTCGAGAACGGAGCCTTCTACGTTGAACTTGAACGGCTCAACGCCGGTGCCGGAAACAACCACCTCGCCACTGTAGTCGCCAGCCACGGTGGCAGGCATGGACACGGTGAATACGGAGTCGCTCTGCGCCTTCAGCTCGAACGGCTCCTTGATGCTGCACTCGAAACCTTCGGGCACGGCTACGGTGGCATTCATTAGCGAAGCACCGCCGGTGTTGCGGATGGTGAACGACTTGGAAACGGGCTGGTTTATCTTTCCCCACTTGACGGTGGTGCCTGCATCCATATTGCTGGAGCCGCTGCGCATAGCCAGGATAGGCTTGTAGGGCACGGGGGTGTACCATGCACCATACTTCGTGCTTTGTCCGAAATTCTCCATCACGTCGTAGCGGTTGTACGAAGGATAGGTGTCGTAGTCAACGAAACCCGTCAGCTGCACCGTGGTGGAAGCTCCCTTTGCGAGGTCTTCCGTCACTGGAACCGTGAAGCATACGGCATTCGCGTTGCTGTAGTTCACTACGGACAGGCTGTAGTTGGGCTCGTTGTCGGCTGCCTTCAGGTCAAGGTCGCCGTTGTTGGTTATCGTGACGGTGAAGTCGAGCTTGAACTTGCCCTCGGTGTTGCATGCCGGGTCGCCCTTCACGTTTGCCACCACCTTGTCGACGGACAGCGACTTGGAATACTCCACCTCTGCCTGATCGGCAGCAAAGTTGTCGATGTAGCACTTTACGAGGCGGATGCCGAGATAGGCATCAGTCTGCACCGGGAGTTCAATCTTGGTCCACTTCGTCGTGGTGATGCTCACTGACGGAAGAGTGACAAGCGAGCCGCGTGTATACTTCGTGCCGTCTTTCGTCACATTGTATACCTGCACCGTGCCTCCGTAGCCATTCGACTTGACGTAGAAGCTCACGTTGCCCGTCACCTTCGGCGTGACGAGCAGGTCGTAAACCTCGCCGCCCTCATCATCGGGGTCCCAATAGCTACCGCCAACCGCGGTCTGGTCGTCGCACGACAGTGCTCCACTGCCGTCTATTCCCGACGTGGCCGAATAGAAATAGGAACAATAGTCGCCGCCAAAGGTGTCGACTATATGCCCCCATCCAGACCCTACTCTGAAATCATGTTTCGAGCTTACGTCTATCTTCGTGTTGAAGTCCATAAGGTAATTCTGCACGATGTCAGCTCTCGCCGCGTTCGACACGCATAGCAGTGCGAACAATACAGCAAAGAAGTAATTGATCTTTTTCATAAGCAAAATTATTTGTTGTGTAAGTTACTGTTGGATTTATATTGCAAATTTACATCAATATACGATACCAACAAACAAAAAGTCAGAATATTTATCAATTTTGCTTTAATTTCTTATACATCGCGCCTTTTCAGCATCATATTAACACGGTTTGGTATATTAAAAAACAGAGTGATGGATGTAAACGATGGATATAAACAATGAATGTAATGCGTGTGGAGAAGAAGGAAATGTATCTCTAAAAAGCACAAAAAAAAACGGAAACTACAGGATATGACTTTTGCGGAGACATATTCTGCAGTTTCCGATGTTCGTATGATGTTTCCGGTGTTCGCTTATAGGGCAGCCGATATTCGCTTATGGTACTGCCGAAGCGACAGGAACTATCTAACCACCTTCACGCTCTTTCCGCCACGGCGAACGATGAAGATACCCTTGGCAGCTGAATCGTCGGCAATACGTACGCCGTCGAGAGTGTAGATGCCGTCGGCTGAGGAGCCGATTGCCGCATCGCTGACAATACCGTCGATTGCCGTGGTACCGCCCAGCTTCACGCTGTTGCAGTTCGTAACGTCTGCCATCTGCATGTTGCTGCCATCAACAAAGTCGAACGCCTTGGTGAGGAATGCCACCACCGTGATGTCGTTGTCCTTCCAGTCGGAAGGAAGAGTGAACGCGTAATGCGCCGCATACTTGTTGCCGTCCACGGTAATCCTGTCGCCCAGGGGAGCGCTGATGTATTTGCGCATCACCTGGTTGTGCACGTAGTTCTGCTTATTCTGCAATGAGCTGCCGGAGCTTACGATCTGCGTTGACTTCACATTGTCCTCGGTGAGGAGAACGGTGAGCGCCATATCGCCCATGATCGCCGGAGCCTCATCGGAGATATCGCCGTTCACATCGATGCTTATCTGGCGTGCTGCCGCATCATAAGACGTGGCGAGGTCTACGGTGGCAAATGCAGGGAACGTCAATGCCTCATCCACGAATACGCGGTAGCCGTCGTAGACGAGCTCCGGCATCATTGCGGCATACTCGTTGATGTCGAATGCATAGTGCGGCTCCGCCATACCGAAATAGAAGCGGTTTGCCGTGCTGCAAGGAGCATCGGTGTAGGAATAGAGGTCGTACAGATAGCCCGACTCTGCCACGGCGAGCGGTTCGCCAATCCTGTAGAGGTTCACGGCACAGGCATCCTTGTCTTTCGCCAACTTTGAGAAAGAGTCATTTATCAGCGGACCGTAAGGGCTCTTCTGGCTGTTATACTGCTCCACATATATCTGCTGGCGCTTCAGGGCATTGCCGTATGCCACGAAGGGGTCGACGATAGTGCCGAAAGCTGATGCCACGGGAGTCTCGCCATCAATCTTGTCTACAAACACATTGAGTTCATGGCGGCCAATGGCTACAGCAGCGGGCATTCCGTAGCTCACGGAATAGGTGTCGCTCATGCCGGGTGCCATAGGCTCCTTGAAATTCACGTCGATGTATTCCGTCTCGCCGTCGTCAACGCGGAAGCCAAGGCGCATGGAACTGATTTCGTCCAGTCCGGCGTTGGTATAAGTCATCATGATGTCCATCTTTTCGCCCAGCTTCTTGTAGCTCACGCCATTCAGGATGCTGCTCAGGCTAACCGCCTTCTTCGGCAGCGTGCTCACGTCGACGATGAGCTGCACACATAGGTCACCGAAGTTGGTTATGGAGTTGAAGGTCTCGCCCTGCAGGATGAGTGCCGAACCGGAATTCGAAATCCTGTCGCCATAGAAGCAGAGGGCACCGGTTTTGTCTGCCACCATCTCGTCGGTCTCGTTATACGTGAATCCCATGATATACTGGTCATTGCCGGTGATGTCTATTTCCTGGGCGGTGTTCAGTCGAACCTCGTTCCATCCCTCCGACGTGCGGCGCACGTTGTTTCTCACCACTTCCTCGGTATTGCCGTCATCATCCACCTTATATATAAAGATGTTCGACTTGCCCACCGACTGCGAAAGGGCAAAGCGCACGCCGATAATCTTACAGCCCTTGTAGTTCTGCATAAACTGCTTGGAGAGCAGTGCTGCCATCTCGTAGGACCCGGCAGCGCCTACGCGCGCTCCCCTGGTGGTGATGCTGTCGCCCTCGCAATAGCCCACCCCACGCTCCGTGGAGGCGAGGGCACGCTGCGGCGCACGGACCGCACCATCTACCGCCGGGGCGGCGACTGCCTTTGATGCCGACACGTAGGCTATGCCACGGGCGGTATTTATCTCTACCTGCTGTGCGCTGATGAAGAGGCACTGTGCAAGGAGCATAAGTATAATGCTGGTCTTTTTCATTTTCATTTTCTTTCTTGTTTTATTTGCGAATCTTCATTACTGTGTTTCCGCTCTTCACTACATACACGCCCTGCGGCAGTGCATCGACAGAGCAGTTCATCTTCTGTCCCGACAGGTTGAAAATCTCTGCACCGGCAGGAACTGCCGACACCTTCACCTCGCCGATGGCGCTCACCACAATCTCGTATGTCGCCATTTCCGATGTGGCGTTCTTGTATACTGCCTCGATGCCTACGGTGTGGTTGCCGTCGGCAAGATCCGTAAGCGTGAACTCTGAGGAAACAGCCTCGCCCACCTTAGTTCCGTCGAGATAGATGTTGAAGTGCAGCACATTGCCGTAGTCCATCGGCTTGCCGCCGCCGTCGGCAGGCTCCACCTTGATGTTGTCCACCTGTGCGAAGAATGTGTCGGTGGAGATGTAGTGTACTGCCACGCGCACCTTCTTGCCGGCGTAGGCTTCGAGCGGAGTGGAATATTCGGTCCACTGCGAGCTTGGCATCTTGTCTGCCGTGCTGACCACCGTGAAGTCCTCCGGACTGTCGCTGCCTTCGGAAACGGCGAACTCTATGGTCTCGGCAAACTGCGAGGCGTAGCTCTTGGCTGTAGCCTTGAACTCATAGCCCTCATACACGTCGATGAGCGGCGAGATGAGCCATTTGTCAGCCTTGCTGCGCTGCGGCGAGAAGAACACAACATACTTATCACCGTCCGGTGCATACATTGCGGGGTCGGTGGGGAGCATTGCCGGCACGGTGTTCCATGCGTTGAACACGATAGGCGCTATGGCCGTAGGATTGTCCTGATTGCCAGATCCGGGGAAAGAGACGATGTTTGTCGTGCCGCCGAGACCGATGGGATAAACCGGCATCCTGTCATTGTCGATAGACTTCCATCCGCCGAACTCGCCCGTGGCGAAATCGTCGTATGTCTCGAAGCTGTCGGTGAATCCGAGTATCTGGTTCCATTTCAGCAGGGCTTTCTTCTTTCCGTTCTCTCCGTCGGTGATTTCCGCCGTGATGTTATACGGCTTCTGCACGTCGTCCTCAAGCACGATGTTCATAGTCTTGTCGCCGTCAACATTCTGCGCCACGCTGTATTCCTTGAATGCGCCCTTCTGTATGTTGATGTTGTATTCTCCCTTAGGCAGTGCCTTTATCTCCGCCTTGCCGCCTGCCACGGCCACTGCATAGTTCTCGCCCGTTGCCTCGGAAAGCATGTTTATCATCTGTCCGTCAACGGTTGCCTTGCTGTCGGCAGACACATTGAACTGGAGACGGGCATAGGCATCGCTGTTCACGTCGATTGTGCCGCTCACGAGTTCGCTCTCTGCCGCCTTGTAGCGTGCCTTCACGCCGTATGTGTGTGTGCCTTCTGCCACGTCGTTGATAACGAACGAGTATTCATCGGTGGTACCCACCACTCTGTTGTCCAGATATACGTCGAACACTTCGTTCGGGTTGGCAACCGAGCGCAAAACCTTTCCTTCCACCCTGCTTGCCTTTCCCTCGATGCCCCTATGAGGTGTGGCTGCCGCAGCGTTCTTGCCGTAGTCTGGCTGGCCCACATAGAAGTCGTCCACCATCAGCATGAACGCTCCTCCGCTGTTAGCCTCGCTGATGTAGCGCACAGCTACCTTCACCTTCTTTCCAGCATACTGCGATAGGTCGTACTGCATCTTGTGCCATGCCTTGTAGTCCACACTCTCGTAGTTGCCCGCCGAGAGCTGCACGAAGTCGTCCGGTTCGGGTTCTGTGGTCTGTGTGGTTATGTATACAATGAATTTCTCCGGATACTTGTCGGCTGCCTTGGCAAGGAACGAGAGGATATTGTCTGTTCCCACCGTTATCTCCGGCGATATGAGCCAGTCGTTGTTGGCGTCGCCGGTGCTTGTGCGCACGAATCCCACATACTGTTTTCCGCTGTAGGCGCGCAGTATGGGATAGTCGTAATACCACATCGGCGTTACGGCGAGCGGGTTCATGATCTGTGCATACTGGCGCAGTCCACGGTTAGGATAGTCGCCCACGAGTGCTGCTGCATTCAGTTTGTCGCCGTCGATACCCGTCCATTCGCCGAAGTTCACGGCAAAGGCTTCATAGCTCTCGAAGTCGTCGAAGAATGCCGGTTTCTCGGTATTCCATGTTATGGTGAGTGTCCTGAGCGCGGTATACGGGTCCACCGCCAGCTTCGCGTCGAGTGCGAACGGCGTGCGCGTTTTCTCCGTGAGCCTCAGCGTCACGTTCTTCACGGTCTCTTCCTCTGCCACGTTGAATGTCTCGCTGGCGGTATTGTATCCGCTGCGCTCCACGGTTATGCTGTGGTTTCCGGCGTATACCATCAGCGATGCCTTTCCGTCGGCATCGAGCGTCACGCTGCTGTAGCCCAGCTGGAAGTCGGTCTGCTTCACGTTCACTTCCTGTCCCAGCAGGCTCTCGCCCGTGTCGGTAGTCACGCTGATGTTCAGCGTTTTGTCGCGCTCCTGTGCTGCCGCCGGCAGTGCCACCAGTGCAGCCACGGCAATGAGCAGCAGTGAGTATAAATTCTTTTTCATTGCTTATAAGTTTATTGTCCTTTATAAATTCTGATTAGAAAAGAGAAAAGGTAACGGGTATACCCGCACCGCGCGAGGCGGCAGATGGCACCCATTACCTTTTTTTGTATATCACTCAAGCAGATGTGCGATTATTATCTGCGTGCAATCTTCATGGTCTTGGTGCCCTCGGCGGTCTGAACCTTCACGATGTAAGCACCCTTGGAGAGAGTCTTCAGTGTCTCCATGCCCTGACCCTTTGCCACCTGTATACCGTTCATGTTGTATACGGTAACACTGGCATCGACGTCGATTCCTGTGTTCACGGTCTTGATGCCCGTTGTTCCGCCAAAGCCGGAGAAGGTGAAGTCGTCATAGAACGCTGCCAGACGGTAGCCCTCTGTATAGTCGCGAACACCGATATAGATGTCCTTGCCGGCATACTTGGAGAGGTCAACCACGTAGTGCTTCCACTCGCGTCCGTCAAGGTAAGGAATCTCCTGGAGCTTCATCTCCTCGGCGAACGAGTTGCGGTCTGTCGCGCTTGTCTCGCTCACATATACTCCCACCCAGTGCTTGCCTGCCGGCAGCACGCTCTGTGTGCTCTCCCAGTTGCGTGCCCAGAAGTCGAACGTAGAGTTGGCTGTGGCCGTAAGCTTCTTCGAAACAATCCAGTTGTCGCCCTTGGTGTTCTCATCCAGCGGTGTGCCCGGGATAAGGAAGCCCTGTCCTGAAATAGGAGCCACGTTCTTCAGGTCTGAAGTCTCGTATGCTGCTGCGAATGCGTACACTGTGCCGCTTGCCGGGAACTCTGTTCCGTAACATGTGAACGGTACTGTGGCAGCGTGGTCCACGTCGATGAGTGTGAACTCTGTCTCCCAGTTGCGGTCGAGCGAGTTCTTCTCGAATGCGTAGTAGAGCACGTCCTCAGCGAGTGCTGTTCCCTTCACGGGGAGTGTCATCTTGTATCCGCTCTCGAACTCTACGGTGAGGTTGTCCTCCACGTCGCCCGGAGTCTGGAGCGCGTTGAACTGCACGTTGAACTTCAGTCCGCCCTTTGCAGCGATTTCGTCGCCAGCCTTGAGCGATGTGGCGAAGTTGTTTGTTGCAAATGTAGCGCTCTTCACCTTCTGTGCCTGCTCGCCCTTGTTAAGGATGGTGAACACGTCGCCAGAGTTGGCAGACTTCTCGAAGTTCACCTTGCCAGCTTCCCAGCCGCTCTTGTTGAACACTGCCTTGTTGTCTTCCTTCACCTCGATGAGCAGGTTGTCGAGTCCGCAGCCATAGTCGTTGCCTGTGTATCCGTAGTGTACCCAACGGAACTGCACGGTCTTGCCTGCATACTCCTTCAGGTCGAAGCTTTCGTTAATCCAGTAGTAGCGCTCGCCCACTGATGTGTTGACCACTGCCTTGGCGTAGTCCTGCGAGATGTATGAAAGCACCTTCCACTCGCCGTCTACCTTCACCTCGAATGTCACCTTGTCCACTCCGTTTCCGGTCTCGCCTTCCACATTGTGTTTCTTTGCCATTCCGCTCTCGTCGGCGATAGCATCTGAAGGATGGCGGTCAATCCAGTCGAACGAGATGTTCACCTCGTCGCCCACAGGGAGCTTGAACTCCGGTGTCATCACTGCCGAATAGTAGTTCTTCTTGTTCTCGCCAACCCACATGTTATAGAGGCACGGTGCCGGGTTGCCCTGTAATTTGACTACCGACCAGTTGCGGCTTGCGCCGTATGCTGTGTTGTTCTCCGAAAGCCAGCCTGCAGGCAGACCGCTTTCCAGACCGGAGAAGTCCATCACGTAAGGATACTGCGAGTTCGTAGCGTCCTTCTGTGTGGTGAAGCTGTATTCCTCTGCGTTGGCCGATTCGCCCTTTGCGTTCACACCGGTCACCTTCCAGTAGTATGTCGTCTCATACTCTGCTGCAGGCAGAGTGAATGTGAGGTTGCTGCCCACGTTACTGCCGTTCACGAGGTCGTACTTGCCCGGTGCTGTACCTATATATATATTATAGCTCTTGGCGAACTGTGCCGGTGTCCACTCGAACTTGATGTCGCGCGCGAATACATCCTTTGCCTCGTTTGCCGGTGTCTTGTATGTCACGTTGCCCGGAACGCCGTCCTTGCCGTAGAGTGTGGGCAGGAACACGCGGTCGAGATAGAAGCTTGATGTTTCCGGCACGTCGCCGTCGTTCGCTGTCACGGCGGTGTTGTGCCAGCGGATGTATGAGTCGTCGGTTCCTGTGCCCAGGTCAACGGTCTCGAAAAGGCGTGTGTTCGACTTGCTGCCGTCCTCGTAGTTGAAGGTCCACTTTGTTTTCCATGTCTTTCCGCCGTCGGTCGAAAGCTCCAGCGAGATGTCGTTGTTCTGGTATGTGGTGCCGTCGTCAGAAGTGAAGTCGTTGTAATATTCGAATATCACCTTTCCGCCCTTCGTCAGGTCGAGACGCGGCGATGTGAGGTAGTTGTCGCTGAGCGACACTCCTGCGTATACCGAGCGGTCGCCTTCGAGTGCGGATGATGTCTCGCTCCATCCGTTGTTCTTCCATCCTGCCGGCGGGAAGTATGCCTCGAATGTCTCCTCGGTCATTCCATCGGGCACCATCTGCTTGTTTGCCTTCAGCGCGATGGTCACGTCGCCGCCGTTGGTGTGGATCACGGCGTTGGCTGCCTCCGGAGTGGTGAGTGCTGCAGTATATGCCAGCTGGAACTGTGCCGTCTCGGTCTTGTCCAGGTCCACTGTAGTCGGGTCGATGGTCATCGTCACGCCCTGCGGCAGCTCCACGCTCTCTATCTTCAGGCCCTTCTTTCCGGTATTCGTCAGTTTGAACACTTCCGAATAGAACTTCTCGCCCAGATAAACGGTGCCATAGTTGTAGCTCGTCCTGTCGATTTTAGCCACAGGTCCCGTTGCCGGCGTAAACTTCTTCACGAGCACGTTGTCCAGATAAACCACGTTTGCAGTGGTGGTGAGCATCTTGTACACGAAGGCGAGCTTCACTTTCTCGCCCTGCCATTCGCTCAAGTCTATCTTACTGGTCTGCACCGACCACGACTCGAACGGGTATATCACTCCGCTCTCCTTCAGGTCTTCCTTGCTCTGGATGGAGAAGATGGTTTCGGCGTTCTTCAAATCGTCGCCCTTCACGATGCGCACCTGCAGGTCGTAGAGCGTCTTCTCATTGAATGCCATAGGGCTCACCTTCCAGTCGAAACTCAGCTGGTAGGTGTTGTTGAGGTCGAGCTCCGGCGAGAGGAGCACTTCCTCGCGGGGTCCCTCGCCGTCGCCGTCGAACAACGCTCCGTCGCACTGTGCCACGTGCTTTCCTGTTATCGTACCGTTAGACGAATAGTAATTCGCCCAAACCTTGTCGAGCGACGAACCCGTGTATGAGTTCACCGTCGTCCAGCCCTCTGCCACGGGCTGCGAGAATGTCTCCTTGCTGTCGGTCTCGAAGCCTTCATCGAGGATGGTCTGCGCGTTGACGCTCGCCGTTCCTGCAAAAGCTGCAGCAAGAATCATAAAAGCATAACTCTTTTTCATTGGCCTTTATAGTTAAAAATGTTTATATATAATTATTGTTTTTCTCTCTTTAGTATATGAAAACTCTTCAACGCCACTCTTTAGCGTACAAATTTCATTGGCAAAGATATGAAAAAATTTCATATTGCAACAGAAAACAAGAAAAAAAAAAATAAAAAAAATATTTTTCAGTGTCATTCTACTACAATTATTCACCATCCAAACCAATAAATACGAAAAACGGCACAAACGGAAAACCTTCCGGATGTGCCAATTCGTTGAGCGCCACGCCTGGCCCCGACAATACATGTTATTAATCATTATCGTTAAAGAGTTTCAATCTTCCTGTTAAACAATCTCAAATGAACGCCACAAAAGTACTCATTATTTTTTAAAACACCAAACTTTTTGATACAAAATTTATAAAATCTTTTTCTTTTGTATATAAAACCTACCCTTTTGTGTTTGTTTTTATCACGAAAATAAATTAAAAAGCTTACAATTCCGACAAAACGCAAGAGCCAGCCACCGCAGATGCATTGTCAGCACAGAAGAAATAATCAAAATGACAGCAAACTCTCCGTTTACCCAAACCTTTTAACAAAAACGGCTATCATCGCGCACTTCAACATCATTACCTCTATATAATATACCTGTTGGCACGATTGATTTAGTGCATACACCCCTCGTTATATTCTACAGCAAGGGAGGATTCTTTATCCCCAAAATTTAAAAACTTCACACAGAGAACACATTTCTCACATTTTATATTTAACTTTGCAAGTTAAAAAGAAACTGAAAACAAAACAGGAATTATGGGAAAGATTATTCTTACGGGCGACCGCCCGACAGGACGACTGCATCTCGGACACTACGTGGGCTCGCTGCGCCGACGCGTGGAGCTGCAGAACGAGGGCGATTTCGACAAGATGTTCGTGTTCATTGCCGATGTGCAGGCTCTGACCGACAATGCCGACAACCCTAAAAAAGTGAGACAGAACATCATCGAGGTGGCACTCGACTACCTCTCTGCCGGACTCGACCCAAGCAAGGTGACGCTCTTCGTGCAGTCGATGATTCCGGAACTTGCCGAACTGACGGTATACTTCATGAACCTCGTCACGGTGTCGCGCCTGCAGCGCAACCCCACCGTGAAGACAGAGATACAGATGCGAAACTTCGAGACGAGCATTCCAGTGGGCTTCTTCACATACCCCATCTCGCAGGCTGCCGACATCACTGCCTTCAAGGCAAACACCGTGCCCGCCGGCGAAGACCAGGAACCGATGTTGGAGCAGACGCGCGAAATAGTGAAGCGATTCAACTACATCTACGGCGACGTGCTCGTGGAACCCAAAATCATGCTCCCCACAAACCAGGTGTGCTGCCGACTGCCGGGAACCGACGGCAAGGCGAAGATGAGCAAGAGCCTCGGCAACTGCATCTATCTCTCCGACCCGGCGAAGGAGATGCAGCAGAAGGTGAAAAGCATGTATACCGATCCTGGGCACCTGCGGGTGGAAGACCCGGGCAAGGTTGAGGGCAACACGGTGTTCACATATCTCGACGCATTCTCCACTGCCGACGACTTTGCTGAGTTCCTGCCCGAATACCAGTCGCTCGACGAGCTGAAAGACCACTACCAGCGCGGCGGACTGGGCGACATGAAATGCAAGAAGTTCCTCATCAAGGTGCTCGACAAGCGCCTGGAGCCGATACGCCAGCGCCGCCATGAGTTCGAGCAGGACATTCCCGAGGTATACAACATCCTGAAGAAGGGAAGCGAGGTTGCACGCGAAGTTGCCGCACAGACTCTGCATGAAGTGCGCGAAGCCATGAAGATAAACTATTTCGACGATGCCGCGCTAATACAGCAGCAGGCGGAGATGTACAGGAAATAGAATATAGAAAAAAAGGAAGCTTACTATAAAAGCATAAGCCCCATAAAAATCGAAATGCCCCCGGAACAGCATCGCTATGCAGCTCCGGGGGCGAATCATTTATACACTTTACTATTTATGAGATACTCTACTTTAAATTTAAGCCAATGTTTACGGGAGGGTCTTGAACGGAACGACCTGAACATCCGTTGTGATGCCACCGTCGTAGCCGCAAACTAAAAGCACATAGTCGGTGCCAGTATAACCACAGTTGATCTTGGTACTCTCCTGACTGCCCTGCATTGTATAGTCGTTAGCCTGACCGCCGTATGATATTCTGAAGATATCGGCAACGGCTGCAGCCTTGTCATTATTGAATTCAGCGAGTTTCTGCTCCCATACAGCCTTAGGCTGAGAACATACCATATACGGATCGTTGTTCGTTGTGGTAATCTTCACGTCGCAACCGTCGCTGTATTCCTGCAGCACTTCGCATGTAATCTGGTTTTCAGACGGCTTTATAGTCTCTGTAGTGAATGTCTGCTCGTAAACCTCTGTAGTGAAGGTTCCGTCGGCATTCATACCGAAGCAGTAAGCATAATATTTTGTGCCAGCCTCGAGATCTACATTCAAGATATCAAAAGAGCTAAGCACCTTGGTGCCCTTGACGAGCTTGAATCCAAGCCAGAAGTCGAGGTCGTATCCACCCTGCTCTGCGAGGTAGCGGTTGTACTCCAGGTCTGCCTTTCTTACTTCGCCGTATTTCTCGATCATCAGCTGGCGTGTTTCCTCAGAAACCAAGAACGGATAGTAGGTCATGTTCGGGTCCTTCGGAGTGAATGTAATCATTGCTGAGTTCTTCATCACGTTGGACACTTCGATTTTGAACTCGTCGCTCACCGGTGCCAAAGTGGTGGCAGAAGTCTTTGCGATACCAGCTGGCACACCGTCCTTATCGAACAGCAGAGTATAGATGTAATACGTTGTTCCAGGCTCAAAGTTAGGTATACGCAGGAACTTACTCTCATAGAACTGGTCGTTATACTTTTCCCTTATTGCCTTACGAACCTCCAGATCCGTGCCCGTTATCTCTTCTTTCTGAATGCACATCAAATAATACTTGCATGCATCTGGCATATCAAATTCAATATCCATTGATGTAGTCGTGATGTTTGTCACTTCAATGTTCATTGTAAGAGGAGTTATCTCCTCGAAAGCAACATTCTTCACGTTATTGAGCAGCAACGGTGTTGTAGTGCCGTCCATCGTCTTTATTCTCATGACGTTTTCACTTACTTCCTGAGCAAAAGTCACCGCCGAGAACATTGCGGCAATCGCCATTGTTATTATCTTTTTCATCGTATGTTATTTTTTATAGATAATTCTTTGCTTTATTAATTTCCAAAACTACCTTCTGGAAGAACGAAATCTATGAGAACAGGTTCTGTGGTCGGTGCGCCATTGGCATCTATACCTATTCCGATCGCGTAGTACTTCTCTCCACCCTTATTTGGTGCAAACTCCCAATCCATGTTTCCGCTCTTTCCCAAATTAGCATAATCCGTGTTACCGCTGTACAGCAGCCACTTGACAAGGTCGCCGGCCTCAATATGCGGATCAACAAGAGATGCTCTCTGTATGTTCACGATGTATGTGTCTGAGTTTGTTGTTGTTGCTGAAACCACAACGTCCCTCCACGCGTTTGTCTTAAGTTCAAGACTAATCTTATTTGAAGAAGGTGCAGGAGCAGCAGTTCTTGCCTTTGTAATCTGTATCGGGGTAACGAGTTCTCCACTGTTTGTAATACCGAAGGTTATAATAACCTGGTCTGCATCCCAAAGAAGCTTCTTCTGGGTGTTGCCGTCTGCCCAAGAGTCATAAACGCCAGTTCTTGCATCATACTTGATCTGCTGCTGCCATGTCTCACCATATACGCTACCCATTGCTGTCCAATAAGCAATGAAATGCTTGAGCACGTCACCGGCATTGTCACCACTGCACCATTCGCTATAGTAGTCCATTCCTGTGGTCTGGACTACATACTGAATGCTGTTGTCCTTAGGAGTAACGACATAGTCGAGAGATGTTGTCGTGACATTCTTAGTCTCCACAACAAATGGGTCATCTTCTGTCTTGCCGGTTGTCATCTTAAGCTGGCTGACCTCGCTTGCGAGGCCATTAGAGTCGTATGCAAGAGCATAAATCATATAATCAGTTTCCGGTGTAAGGAAGTCGAAAGACTTTTTATACGACACCTTGCTGTCCACAGTAGCATTCTTATCTACATACTCCTTTATATTGGATACAGTCTCTGTTGCCGGCACACACACTGCCTTCAGACGAGACACATTAGCATCAATATCAAGGTTCACGCCCAAAGAAGTACTTGTCTTATATCTCTCCGAAAGATCCACCTTAACCTTTCCGAGCTTTGCAAAAGCGATTTCCTCTACCTCATCGATTGCCGCAGAAAGCTTTGAACCATCATTCAAGGTAATCTTCATCTTGTACGCCGGCGACTGTGCCATCATTGCCAGTCCCTGGCAAGCGGCAACCAACATTAATATATATTTCTTCATAGCGTTACTTTCTGAATTTTAAAGTTGTATTGTTGATTTTGAAAACATAAACACCCTTCGGGAGAGCCGAAACGTCCACAGCGTCGCCCTTCCACGAGTCGATGCCCATCACCTTTTCTCCAGCGAGGTTGTAAACGGCAACGCTATAGCGCTCCTTGGCGTCGTATCCGCTGATGTTGATGAGGTTGCTGCCCGGAGCAACGCTCAGCACGAGCTTGCCGCCTGCAATCTTCATGCCCTCCACGCCCGAAGTCATGTCGAAAGTGATGTTTGTAATCTCAGCCATCTGGTAGCTGTCGGCAGCCGAGCCATCCTGCTTGTTCACTTTCAGGGTGTTTCCCTCGAAGGTGAACGACTTGATGTCCTCTACCTTGTATTCCTTCAATCCAGACGCAAGATTCACCTTCACGTAGTCTTGCGCGAAGCAACCGGTGCTCAGAACCAGTCCTAAAGTCAAGAGTAAGTTCTTTTTCTTCATATTAAAACGATTTAAATAATGGTTAGCCTAATAATGTTATTATATAATGTATTGATTTCGTGGAGTGCTTTCACAGCAGAAAGTTAGCATTTTTACACTATATGGAGCAGAATGCCTTTCACAATGAAATTTAAACATCCACAATTTCTTTCACGGCTCAAATTTAGGCATTTTATCTCGAACCGCACAAATTTTTCCACCAATTTTTCTCTTCGCTTGTGGCAACGCCATCGCAAACTAAAACAACTGAATATCAACATGTTGCATTGTGTTTCAGCTTTGTTGCAACGCCCTTTAAGCGATAAAATGCAACAAAAAAAGCCTGTTTTTTTCTTTGTCGGAGGCATATAAATAGTGTCGCAACATTTTTTATTGTAATTAAAAATTTATAACTTTGCACACATTATTATACGACTTTACTAAATCGCAATGAACAGAATATCATATCTGATAGTATTTTTCGCGCTGCTTGCCATGGGATGCTCCGACAAGAGCAGAACGAACCAGGCCCTTGTAGAGATAGACTCGCTGCTCGACAAGGGGATGGTGGATTCCGCCTACACCCGTCTGCAGGACATCCAGCCGCGAAACATTGCCACTGCCGACGACTCTGCCTACTACTACCTGCTGCGCACCCAGACAGAGTTCCGCCTATACAAGCCCATCAACGCCACGAAACACATCGACTTCGCCATAAACGTATTCTCTATAAACAAAGCCGACAAGGACAAACTTGCCGCGGCTTACTACTACAAGAGTATGGTGTCGTACGATCTGGGAAAGGTGAAAGACGGGGTGATAAGTCTAAAAAAAGCCGATTTCATCGCGAGAAACACCAAGAATGCGGTGCTCAAACATAAGATTTACGACGGCTTCGTGATGGTGAACGAGAAGGCGGGCGAGAACCGCGCCGCACTCGACTATCTGAAGAAAAGCATGGACGTGTCGAAGCGCGCAAACAAGGCTAACTGGCTCGCACACGCATACAACAATATGGCGGCGATATACTCGCGGCTGGGGATGAAAGACAGTTCGGAGATGTGTCTGAAGAAGAGCATGGAGCTGGTGAAGAAGATTCCGGAGAAGGACAGCCCGTACATACTGATAAACATCGGCGTGTATCTGATGCCGACGAAACCGGAGCTTGCCAAGACGTACTTAATGAAGGCTCTGAAGGTGCGCCCCGTGGAGGAGGCATACGTGAACCTCGCTTCGCTCTATGCACAGGAGGGAGACACGGCGCAGGCGGAGGCGATGTGGCAGAAGGTGCTACAGTCGGACAACCTGCAGCCCAAGGAGCAGGCGCTGCACTATCTGTTCGGATACCACATGGACAACGGTGACTACCGCAGGGCGGCTCTCACGGCACAGAAGCTGATAGACCTGAAGGACAGTATGCTGGAGCGGCGCAACACGTACAACGTGAAGGCGATACAGTCGGAATTCGACATCAACACATCGCGCACCGAATATGAACGAAAGATAGCCTTTGCCATAGCGGCGGCAGTGCTGCTGGCGCTGCTCGCCACAATAGTGTTCCTATACTCGCGCTACAAAACGGCAAGGACGAAGATGGCAATGGCGAAAGACCAGATGCTCATCAGCAGCTACGAGCGACAGGTGGCTGACCTGCAGCGCCAGGGCATAAGCAAGGAAAAGGAAATCGATGCCATAAACCGCCGAAAGGAGAAACTCATCGACAAGCACCGCGACACGCTGAACCTGGGCTACCAGCTCTTCACCGACGTGGTTGAGAACGGCAAGACCACCGTGCTATGGAGGAAGCACGACTTCGAGAGCGTGATAGAATACTACCGGCTGACGGACATCGAGTTCGTGGATATGCTGGAGACGGCATACGACGAGCTTTCGCCCAAATACAAATTCTTCCTCATTCTGGAACACATCGGCAAGAGCGAACGCGAAATCATGGCGGCTATGGGCATCGCCGAAGTGACGATTCGCTCTATACGGTCGAGAATCAACAAGAAGAAGAAATGACCGGGGAATATACGAATGGAACCCGGAAACGGAATACTATAGAAAGGAATAAGGTATTAAGGTAAAAAGATAAATTTAAGGTGAATAGATGAAAGGGTGAAGGAGCAGTTCCTGCAATCTGCGGATTGGGGAACCTGCCCCTTCTTGTTTCTTTATTTGCCTTTTAAACATTAAAACAAAAGCATTGTCTTAAAAATCCTCGACCCTCCTCTTGTTGATTCTCGAGCGAATGCTCCTCACGGTGCCATCGGCAATACCCATAATCTGCATTATCTCGGCACTGTTTCTGCCCATGTGCTCGAGAATGAGAAAAAACTTCGATTTCATCGACAGACCGTCATATCCGTTATCGATGAAATCGACATATTCTGCATCTATCAAACGATAATATTCCACGAAACTCTCGAAGT
>OQVS01001136.1_pt1 | contig 18326 bp, 12 predicted proteins | sample 1691601 | NCBI WGS metagenome assembly OQVS01 (sample SAMN03418268, study PRJEB22391) | human gut metagenome | biome: human-gut; feature: organic feature; material: feces | host: Homo sapiens | place: Tanzania | collected 2013-01
ATTCCTCTGCAGTTGACTACAACCGCGCCGGCGTACCGCTGATCGAGATTGTATCTGAGCCGGATATGCGCAGCGCTGCTGAAGCTCGTGCTTATATGGAAAACCTCAAAGCAATCCTTGAATATACCGATGTCTGCGACTGCAAAATGCAGGAGGGCAGCCTGCGCTGCGACGCTAACATTTCCATCATGCCTGAGGGTGCAAAGGAATTCGGTACTCGTGCCGAAATCAAAAACCTGAACTCCTTCCGTGCTCTGGAGCGCGCTATCAACTACGAAGTTGAGCGTCAAAAAGAGGTTCTCGAGGACGGCGGCCACGTTGTGCAAGAAACCCGTACCTGGGACGAAGCTAACGGCGTAACTCTGTCCATGCGTTCTAAAGAAGAAGCACATGACTACCGTTACTTCCCTGAGCCTGACCTCGTTCCTGTTGAGCTGGACGATGCATGGATTGAGCGCATCCGCGAAACTCTGCCGGAGCTGCCTGCTCAGCGTCAGGCACGTCTGATGAGCGAGCATGGTCTGCCGGAATATGATGCTTCCCAAATCGTTTCCACGAAGGCTATGGCTGAATACTTCGATGAAGCAGTTAAGAATGCTAAGGACAGCAAGGCTGTTTCCAACTGGCTGCTGGGCGACGTATCCGCTTACATGAACAACGAAGGCATTACCATTGCTGAATTCAAGGTAACGCCTGCACATCTGGCAGAGCTGGTTAACCTGATTAAAGACGGCGTGCTCTCCAGCAAGCTGGCTAAAAAGGTCTTTGCTGAAATGCTCAAAGAGGACGAAGCTCCGAAGGCTCTCGTTAAGAAGCTTGGTCTGGAGCAGGTTAGTGATGAAGGCGCTATCCTCAAGCTGGTTGAAGAAACCTTGGCTGAGAATCCGCAATCCGTTGCTGACTACAAGGCTGGTAAGGATAAAGCTATCGGCTTCCTCGTTGGCCAGATTATGAAAAAATCTCGCGGCAAGGCTAACCCGGGCATGGTTACCAAAATGCTCAAAGAAAAAATGAGCTAAGCTATAAGAAAATACATAGCAGCTTAAAAATAAGAACACCTCACTTGAAGCTGAAGCTTCAGGTGGGGTGTTTTTGCGTCTAGATGCAGGAATAAAGTTCAGGCGTTAGCTGTTTTGCACAGCTAACGCCTGAATGATGAGTATGTTTAGTTTTACATCTGGGTTGTGATTTCCATGAGGCAGTCGCCGCTTTCAACACGTTCGCCTGCATTGACATGGATAGCGCTGATGATGCCGCTGATAGGAGCGGAGAGCGTGGTTTCCATCTTCATTGCTTCGGTAACGATGAGCGGAGTGCCCTTAGTTACGGACTGGCCTTTTTCCACAAGAATCTTGACTACAGAGCCGGACAGGGAGGCACCGATTTCGCCCATGTTGCCTTTTTCTGCTTTCTTGCGGCTTACGGTGGTAGCCTTAGCGTTACGGTCTTTAATCAGGATTTCACGCGGCAGACCGTTGAACTCGAAGAAGACGGTGCGCATGCCTGCAGCATTCGCTTCGGAGATGTGGTCGAGCTTGATAACGAGCACTTTGCCCTGTTCGATTTCAACCTTGATAACCTCGCCCGGAGTCATGCCGAAGAAGAAGGTCGGAGTGTCGAGAACGGATACATCGCCAAATTCGTTGTAGCGGTTTACCCAATCGGTGAATACCTTCGGATAGAGGCAGTATGCGCTGACAGCTTCGTCGGTGGTCGGTGCTTCCAGCTCCTTGAGCTTAGCACGGACATCCTCGAAATCAACAGGCGGCAGTACTGCGCCCGGACGCTCGCTGATAGCCTTGCGGCCCTTGAGCACGATTTTCTGCAGCTTTTCAGGGAAGCCTTGGTACGGAGTACCGATGCGGCCTTCGAAAAATTCTACGACAGATGCCGGGAAGTCCAGCACGTCGCCCTTAGCATAAACGTCTTCCTCAGAGAGGTCGTTCTGCACCATGAACAGTGCCATATCGCCAACAATCTTGGAGGACGGAGTAACCTTAATCAAATCGCCGAACATCATGGATACACGGTGATACATATCCTTGATTTCTTCCCAGCGGTGAATCAGGCCGAGAGCCTGAGCCTGCTGCTTGAGGTTAGTGTATTGGCCGCCGGGCATTTCGTGTACGTAAACCTCTGGGTTGGGGAAGTTTTCAGTTCTGTCGGCTGCCTTGTAGTACGGACGGACAGTTTCCCAATAACGGGACAGCTCGTTCATAGCATCAACATCGAGGCGCGGCTGGCGCGGATGTCCGCTCAGTGCATAGTAGAGGCTGCTGCCGCTCGGCTGGGAGGTGCCGCTGCTCATGGAGCTCATAGCGGTGTCGACGATATCCACGCCTGCGTCGATAGCGCGTGCATAGGTGTAGATAGCGTTGCCGCTGCCTTCATGCGTATGCAGGTGGATAGGTACGCCGACGGTGGATTTCAGGCTGCTTACGAGACGGTATGCAGCCTCCGGCTTCAGCAGACCGGCCATATCCTTGATGGCGATGATGTTGGCGCCGGCTTTTTCCAGCTCCTTCGCCATGTTTACATAGTATTTGAGGTCGTATTTATCGCGAGTCGGGTCAAGAATATCGCCGGTGTAGCACAAAGCTGCTTCGGCAACCTTGCCGGATTCACGGACAGTGTCGATAGAAAGACGCATATTGTCAAGGCCGTTCAGGCTGTCAAAGATACGGAAAACGTCGATGCCGTTCTTAGCAGCCAGCTTGATGAACTGCTTAACAACGTTGTCAGGATAGCTGGTGTAGCCAACAGCGTTCGCACCACGCAGCAGCATCTGGAAGAGAATGTTCGGAGCTGCTTCGCGGAACTGCGCCAGTCTCTGCCACGGGCTTTCGTCAAGGAAGCGATAGGCAACGTCGAAGGTTGCACCGCCCCAGCATTCGAAGGAGAAGAGTCCGGGCAGCTTGCCTGCGGTGTCACGCATAACGCGTAGCATGTCGGCAGTACGCAGACGGGTTGCAAACAGGGATTGATGAGCATCACGGAAGGTGGTGTCAGTCAGCAGAACCTCTTGCTGAGACATAACCCAGTCAGCCAGGCCTTCAGCACCACGGGTGTCGAGGATATGCTTAGCGCCCAGAGCAAGAATGCCGTTGTACGGCTTAGGCATGTTCAGCGGCGCGAAGTCAGGCTTCGGTTGTACGCCGACGTTGGAATAGCCGTTGACGGTGATGTCAGCAATATAATGCAGCAGCTTGTTGCCACGGTCGAGCGTTTTCGGGAAAATGAAAAGCTCCGGCGTGGTATCAACAAAGTCAGTGCTGTAATCGCCTTTGATGAAGTGCTTGTTTTGCAGTACGTTCTCTAAGAATTGGATATTGGTTTTTACGCCGCGGATACGGAATTCCTTCAGGCAGCGCAGCATTTTGGTGATAGCAATTTCATGAGTCAGGCCCCAGGTGGTTGCTTTTACGAGCAGGGAGTCATAGTACGGCGTGATAACAGAGCCGGTGAAGGCATTGCCGCCGTCAAGACGGATGCCGAAGCCGCCGCCGCTGCGGTAGGTGATGAGCTTGCCGGTGTCAGGCATGAAGTTGTTGGACGGGTCCTCAGTCGTAATACGGCATTGGATAGCATGGCCCATGGTCTGTAAATCCTTTTGCTCAGGCAGGGCAATTTCCGGGCCGTGCAGCTCATAGCCTTCAGCAATTTTGATTTGGGTTTGCACGATATCGATACCGGTAATCTGCTCGGTAACGGTATGCTCAACCTGGATACGCGGGTTAACCTCGATGAAGTAGAATTTGCCGTCGGGAGTAGCAAGGAATTCTACAGTGCCGGCGCTGATATAATCAACGTTTTTCATCAGCTTTACAGCTGCGTCGCAGATAGCCTGGCGCTGCTCTACAGGCAGAGCGAAGGCCGGAGCAATTTCTACGAGCTTCTGATGACGACGCTGTACGGAGCAGTCACGCTCGAACAGGTGCATGAGGTTGCCATGCGTATCGCCGATAATCTGGACCTCAATATGCTTCGGGTTTTGCAGATATTTTTCCAGATAGATTTCATCATTGCCAAAAGCCTTTTTCGCTTCGCTCTTGGCCATATCATAAGCAGTTACTGCCTCTTCGGCGTTATGGACAACGCGCATACCGCGGCCGCCACCGCCGTTGACAGCTTTAATAATAATCGGATAGCCGGCCTTTTCACCAAAGTCCAGCACCTCTTGCATGGAGTTTACGGTGCCTTGGGAGCCGGGAATCATAGGAATGCCTGCCAGTTCAGCCTGCTTGCGGGCATTGAGCTTGTCGCCGAACATAACCAGATGCTCCAGACGGGGGCCGATGAAGGTGATGCCTTCCTCAGCACAGCGGCGGGCCAGGTTGCTGTTCTCGGACAGGAAGCCGTAGCCGGGGTGAATGGCGTCAACATCATGCTCACGTGCAATGCGCAGGATGTCTTCGATATCAAGATATGCGTCGGTCGGGGATTTGCCTTCGCCGACGAGATAAGCTTCATCAGCTTTGTTACGATGCAGGGAAAGGGTGTCTTCCTTGGAATATATAGCAACGGTGCGAATGCCTAATTCATTGCACGCACGAAAAACGCGGATGGCAATTTCGCCACGGTTGGCAACTAATACAGTGTTGATTTTAGTCATTGGACTGACCTCCTTAGATATTTACAAGTTTATTGTATATAACATCGTACATAAATTCAACCCATAGAGGACATGTATACAGGTATTCTTATAATAAAGGGATTTATCACAATTTTGTCATTTGCTTGTTGTAGAATATAGGTATACAATAAATGTATAACTATAAATTTAGCGAGGAGATGAAGACATGAATAATGACAACAATAAAAAGCCGCGCTCGCTGTTTTATTATTACGGTCTGGCGCTGCTGATTATTTTAGTGATTAATACGGTTATCATGCCGACCTTTGTCAATCCGAAGGTAAAGGATGTTTCTTATAACAGCTTTATCAAGATGGTTGATGAGGGCAAGGTGTCGAAGGTTGAGATTACTGATAAGCGCTTGGCCGCTGTTGATAAGGACAATGAAAAAGAGATTTACGTTACCGGCCGCGTAGAAGACCCTGAGCTGGCAAACCGTCTGATGAAGAGCAAGGTAGAGTTTACGCAGGTTGTGCCGCGAGAGCAGAGCCCGATTGTGACGTTCTTCACGAACTGGATTATGCCGATTCTGATTTTCTTTGCCTTAGGTCAGCTGTTCATGTATTTTATGGGCAAGCGCATGGGCGGCAATGCTATGAGCTTTGGCAAGAGCAACGCCAAGGTTTATGTCGAGGCGACTACCGGCAAAAGCTTTGCTGATGTTGCCGGACAGGACGAGGCGAAGGAAGCACTCATGGAGCTGGTGGATTTTCTGCATAATCCGGGCAAGTACAAGGAAATCGGCGCGAATATGCCGAAGGGTGCGCTGCTCGTCGGTCCTCCGGGTACTGGTAAAACGTTGCTGGCGCGCGCTGTAGCCGGTGAGGCGAAGGTGCCGTTCTTCAGCATCAGCGGCAGTGAGTTTGTCGAGATGTTTGTCGGCATGGGCGCTGCGCGTGTGCGTGATTTGTTCAAGCAGGCGCAGGAGAAGGCACCGTGCATCGTGTTTATTGATGAGATTGATGCTATCGGCAAGCGCCGTGATAACGGTCAGTTTGGTGGCAACGACGAGCGTGAGCAGACGCTGAACCAGCTGCTCAGCGAGATGGATGGCTTTGACGGCAGCAAGGGTGTTGTTATTCTGGCTGCTACGAACCGTCCGGAGTCGCTAGACAAGGCGCTGCTGCGTCCGGGCCGTTTTGACCGTCGTGTGCCGGTGGAGCTGCCGGATTTGCAGGGCCGTGAGGCTATCCTGAGGGTACATGCGCGTGCTGTGAAGATGGCCGATAATATTGATTATGGCACGCTGGCGCGGGCAACAGCTGGTGCGAGCGGTGCAGAGCTGGCGAATATCATCAACGAGGGCGCGTTGCGTGCCGTGCGTATGCAGCGTCATATCGTGGAGCAGGAGGATTTGGAGGAATCCATTGAAACTGTTATCGCCGGTTATCAGCGCAAGGGCGCGGTTATTTCGGCAGAGGAAAAGAAGGTTATCGCCTACCACGAAATTGGTCATGCGCTGGTGGCTGCTATGCAGAAGCATAGTGCGCCGGTACATAAGATTACGATTATTCCGCGCACCAGCGGTGCTTTAGGCTATACAATGCAGGTCAGCGACAATGACAGCGTACTCATGACGAAGGAGGAGCTGTTCAACAAGATTGTGACGATGACTGGCGGACGCAGTGCTGAGGAGGTTGTTTTCGGCAGTGTCACGAGCGGTGCGTCGAACGATATTGAGCAGGCGACGAAGCTAGCGCGCAGCATGGTGACGCGTCTGGGTATGACTGAAGAGTTTGATATGATGGCGACGGAGGTTATTGCCAACCGCTATCTGGGCGGCGATGCTTCGCTGCAATGCAGTGAGGAAACCGCAGGCAAGATTGATGCGGCAGTGCTGGGGCTGATTAAGGAGGCTCATGGCAAGGCGCGCGAGATTTTGAGCGAGAACCGTGAAAAGCTCGATGTGCTGGCACAATACTTGCTGGAGAAGGAAACGATTACCGGCGAGGAGTTTATGCAGCTTCTGCAGCGTGAAGAGCAGGCTGCAGCAGAGCAGGGGACTGCTGAAGTAGAGGCCTGAGTGCAGACAGAAAGCAGGTGGAAGGGAGCAGGTCAAAAAGTTTATAAAAAAATATTAAGTTAGGGGTTGCTAACTGTAAAAAACTGTGGTACAATAATCATGAAGTTAGTGATAGCTAACCAATGCATTGTCGTCCCTTCCTGATTTTGCATTGCAACCTTGACCTTTGACCTAGACAATTTCCATAGGTGCATTGGTTAGCACTCTTGCTTTACAATGTTGCTATTTGCTGTAAAAAGCAAATTCATATTTTTCTCCTCCAAAAACAAACAGAACGCTGAAAAACCTGTAGGCAAGCGGGTTTCAGCGTTCTGTTTTGTTTTATTGATACTGTTTTGATACACTTGTAGATAAATGCTTGCAGTTGTATGAACAACGTGCTACAATGATAGTAGTAAAGGGGGTGCTAGTATGGCACAGGCAGTAATCAGTTTCCGTGTTGATGAGACTTTGAAAAAAAGAATGGAAGCCACCTGTAAAAATATGGGCTTGAGTATGTCGGCTGCGTTTACGCTCTTTGCAACGAAGGTTACACGTGAGCAACGTATTCCGTTTGAAATTTCCGCGGACCCGTTTTACAGTGACGAGAATATGGCAATGCTGGCACAGCGTGCGGACGATATGAAGCATGGGCGTAATATAGCGCAGCATGAATTAATTGAGGTGGAATAAATTGCCTAAAACGTGGCACGATGGTGCATGGGAAGAATATTTATCTTGGCAGGAACGTGACAAAAAGACACTTAAGAAAATCAATAACCTTTTAAAGGATATTACGCGTAACGGTTATAATTGTGCTGGTCAGCTTGAACCGCTTAAGGGTGATTTAGCTGGTTTTTATAGCGTCCATATTGATAAGAAGAATAGAATTGTTTTCAGGGTTACTGGAGATGTTGTAGAAATTCTTCAATGTGGCAGTCATTACGGAGAAAAATAAAAAACGCTCTGGTTATCCAGGGCGTTTTTGCTTTAGTGAGAGTAAGATACGCGGTTTTAGCGTTATATCACCTTATATAATTCGAAGCCCTGCGTGTCGCAGGAGACAAGCTTATAGCGTATGCCTTCGCGCAGGCCTTCAAAGGCTGTGACATGGTTTTCGCCGTGAAGATGGCCGTAGAGGCAGTGCTGCACGCCGTAGTTATGCAGCAGATTAGTAAAGGCTGTGTGCTCAGTGCGTGCGAACAGCGGCGGATAATGGAAGGCCGCAATGATGGCGGCGGGCTTTTGCTTTGCTGCTGCCTGCAATGACAGCTCCAGACGAATAGCCTCGCGGCGGTAGATTTTTTCGTCCTCAGCGCTGAAGGCTTCGGCTGAAGGCAGAAGCCAGCCGCGCGTACCGCAGACAGCGATATCGCCGACCATAATGCAGCCGTTCTGCAGAAATTCAAAATGCTCACCGAAGCGCTTCTGCATTTTCGCTAGACTTGTCCACCAGTAATCATGGTTGCCGCGCAGCAGCAGCTTGCGGCCAGGAAGCTGAGCCAGCCAGTCCAGGTCTTGCGCTGCTTCCTCTAGGCCCATCGCCCAGGAGATGTCGCCGCAGATGATAACGGTGTCGTCTGCCGTCACTGTTTCCAGCCAATGCTGACGGATTTTTTCTTTATGACCGCGCCAGTGCTCGCCAAAGATTTCCATTGGCTTGGTGGGCGGTTCGCCTGACAGATGCAGGTCGCCGATAGCGTAAATATGCATAAAATCACCCTTGTGCTTATTTCCCTAGCAGCAGTCTGTGCAGCGCTGCCATGTCTTCAACATAATAATCTGCGCCTGCTGCGCTCAGTTCTTCGTAGCCGCCGAAGCCGAAGCCTACGCCGATGCAGGCAATACCGTTTTCGTGCGCTGCCATAACATCCTCGCGGCGGTCACCGATGAGGACTACAGTTTTTTTCTGCTCCGGTGTGGTGAGCTGCCATTTTTCTAAGGCAGCGGCAACGACGAGAGCTTTTTTGTCTGTTTTGCCGTCGAGGCTTGCGCCTGTGATATCCTCTAAAAACGGATTAAAGCCAAAGCGTTCAGCGATACGTACTGCAAAGACCTCCGGCTTAGCCGTTGCCATACCGAGGCGGCGCTTATCTGCCTGCAAATCCTGCAAAAGCTCCGGCATGCCGTCGTAAACCTTATTTTCCCAGATGCCGATATCTGTATAGCGTTCGCGGTATTTTTCTACGCCAGCCTCTGCCTGCTCACGCGTGAAGCCGTAAAACTTCATGAAGCTGTCGCGCAGCGGCGGACCGATGAAGACCTCCAGCTTATGCAGGTCGCTGACCTCAATGCCTTGGTCACGCAGTGCATATTGCACGCATTTGGTGATGCCCTCGGCAGAGTTTGTGAGTGTTCCGTCTAAGTCGAAAAGTAAATTTTGAAACATTTAGTGCTCCTTTTATGCAAAAATAAATTTTTTTGTTGTTTTCCTCATCTGATTATAACACACTTTCGCTGAGAAGTGATAAAATAACAGCAGAAGAACTAGCGAAAGAAGCTGCCAAGGGCTCACCTGTTCTTCAGTGATATTTGCTTGAGGGGGAATAAAGATGACAGTAAAGCTTTTTGAAAATAATTCGCTGCTTAAGGAATGCACGGCCACGGTTACGGCTTGTACAGAAAAGGAAGGCCAATATCTGGTGGAGCTTGACCAGACGGTGTTCTTCCCGGAGGGCGGCGGCCAGCTCAGTGATAAGGGCAAAATAAATGAGGCAGTTGTCAGCCATGTCAGCGAGAAGGACGGGCATATTTACCATGAGTGCGACAAGCCGCTGGAGGTTGGCACAGAGGTTAAGGCGGTGCTGGACTGGAGGGTGCGTCTCGACAGGATGCAGCAGCACTTAGGCGAGCATCTTTTGTCCTATGCCTGCTGGAAGCTTTTCAAGGCGAATAATATCGGCTTTCATATGAATGAGGATGATGTTTTTATTGACCTTGATAAGGAGCTGACGGAGGAGGAGCTGCTTAAGGCAGAGCTATATACGAACGAGATTATCTGGGAGAACCGTCCGGTGCACATCAGCTATATGGACAGCACGGAGGCAGTCAAGCTTAAGGAGAAGATGCGCAAGTTCAACAGCAAATTGACGGGCACGCTGCGCATTGTATCTGTGGAGGACGCCGATATCTGCACCTGCTGCGGAACGCATCCGCCGTTTACGGGCATGCTGGGCAGCGTGAAGGTTATCCGTCACGAAAAGCATAAGGGCGGCTGTCGTGTGGAGTTTGTCTGTGGTAGCAGAGCGCTTGCTGATGCGGATAAGAAGAACAGCACACTGCTTGCGGTGGCGCAGGGGCTTTCCGTAAAGCCGGAGCAGGTGCCTGATGCTTTAGCGAAGCTGAAGGCTGATTTGCTGGCGCAGCTTGATGATGTGAAGAGCAAGCTGCTGAAAATCGAAGAGGCACAGCTGCAGGAGCTTTATGATAATGCGCCGACGACTGCGGCTGGCACAAAAATTCTCGCTGTGCCGCTGGACGGACATGATGCCAAGGATATCAAGGTCTTTCTGCCGAAGGCTACGGCGCTGGAGCATACTATCTGCCTGCTCGTAGCAGCTAAGCCTGAACGCATCAGCTATGCTGCTGCTCTGGGGGCAGATACGGAGGGCGATTGCCGCGTACTTATCAAGCTGCTCAATGAGGCCTTTGGCGGTCGCGGCGGCGGCAAGAGCGATTGTGCGCAGGGCGGTGCAGATTATTGTGTGGATTGGCAGGAGAAGCTGGTGGGCGTTGTCGAAAAGCTGAAATAAGAGAACATAGGTAAAATAAAAAGACGGTCTTGCGACCGTCTTTTTATTTTGTAAACATATTGTTAATGCATAAGCAAAATGTTATAATAGCGCTAGAGACTTCTGACAGGTCAGTTCCTCCGTAAGGGGGTGGAAGCATGACAGTAGCTGAAGCGTTACAGTTAATGGTAACATTTGGTTTGCTTATTGCGACCATTATGTCTACTCGTAAATAACTTTACCTGTAATATGACAAAAAACTGACGTCATGGTCAACGGCAGCCTTTCGTCAAGAACTAAATTTCAAGGAGAGGACTGACGCACCACTGTCAGAGTCTCTCTTTGTCTTTATTATAGCAAATTTTATTTTTTCGTCAAGCCTTACAGCTCGTTAATCATAGCGATAAGTCTGTCGACCTCTTCGTCCTTGGTTGCCCAGCTGGTGCAGATACGCACGCTGTAGTTGCCGTCGGGCAGATAAGCGATATGGCTCAGAGCGAATTCCTCGCTGAGCTTGTGGAATTGCTCTGGCGTCATGATGACAAACTGCTGGTTTGTCGGCGACGGCGTAACAAATGCAAAGCCTTTGGCAAGCAGGGCATCGCGAATTTTGAGCGCCTGGCGTGTGCCCTTGCCGCAGATTTTAGTGTAGAGGTCGTCCTTCATGATGGCGCCGAACTGTACGCCGAGCAGACGGCCTTTGGCCATAATAGAGCCGCACTGCTTAGCAATAGTGCGGAAGTCAGGCTTGAGAGCAGCGTTGGTGATAACAACTGCTTCACCGAAGAGCAGGCCGCATTTTGTGCCGCCGATGTAGAAAACGTCGCAGTTTGCTGCGAGGTCGGCTGCGCTCATATCGTTGTCAGGTGCGCCGAGCACATAGCCGAGGCGTGCGCCGTCAACGAAAAGATAGAGGCCGCAGTCCTGGCAGGTTTTGTATAAGTCCTGCAGCTCCTGCTTGCTGTACATGCTGCCGATTTCTGTCGGCTGGGAGATGTAGACCATTTTCGGCTGAGCCCAATGCTCGCGGCTGGGGTCGGTGTCATAGCTTTTCCAGGCTGCGCGGATTTGCGCAGCGGTCAGCTTGCCGTCGTCGGAGGGCAGGGGCAGCACGCGGTGACCAACGTGCTCAATTGCGCCTGCCTCGTGCGTATTGATGTGGCTGGGAACGGCGCCGTAGACAGCCTGATGCGGACGCAGGGCAGCGCAGATAACGGTGAGGTTGGTCTGAGTGCCGCCAACGAGAAAATGCACGTCAGCATTTGGGCAGGCGAAGGCTTTTTTGATAAGCTCGCGTGCTTCGTCGCAGTAGGTGTCAAGACCGTAGCCGTCGGTCTGCTCCATATTTGTTTGTACAAGCTTTTCGAGGACTGCAGGATGGCAGCCTTCAGTATAATCGCTGTTAAAACGATAAGTCATTGGTAAAAAACCCCTCTCTTAAATTATTGATGTTATTTTTTGCCTAAGAATTTTTTGCCCACGAATTCGTAGAGCACAGGCAGCAGGGAGAAAATGATGATGCCCAGCGTTACAAGCGTGAAGTTGTGCTTGATAGCCGGAATGTTGCCGAAGAAATAACCGCCGCCGACAAACAGAAATACCCAGACTACAGCGCCGATAACATTATAATGCGCAAAGGTCAGGTAGTGCATTTTGCCTACGCCTGCGACGAAGGGCGCAAAGGTGCGCACGATGGGGACGAAGCGTGCTAAGAAAATAGCCTTGTGGCCATGCTTTTCGTAAAAGGCGCTGGCCTTATCTACATGCTCCTTTTTGATTAAGCCATGCTTGGAGTTAATCATGTGCAGACCGAGCTTTTCGCCTATCATATAGTTGCAGGCATCACCGAGTACCGAGGATACAAGGAAAATCATCACGATAATTTTGATATCCATGCCCTCGGGTGCAGTTGCTGCGAGAGCACCGCAGGCGAAGAGCAGCGAATCACCGGGCAGAAACGGGGTGACAACAAGACCGGTTTCGCAGAAGACTACAAGAAACAAAATAGCGTAAATGAGCTGGCCATAGGCTGCCATGATTTCCGGCAGGTGCTTGTCCAGGTGTAAAATTAAATCAACGAAATACATTGCGTATGCTTCCATAAAAAAATCCTTCCTCTTGTAAAAATTTTACTCGCTTAATTCTAGCATAAAAAAAGTCGTCTGTCGAACGATATTCGCTGTATATGGCAAAATTTCTTCCGTACCGTTCCGAACATTCAAGAAGAATTTTGCATAAAAATATGATTTTTTCCTTAAATGTGGTAAAATAGAATATATTAAGGGAGCAATACTTAATCACGAAAGTAAATTGTAATGAAGATAGGAGAATTTTTTATGTCTGACTTATGTTGGTGTGGCAGCGGCAAAGCTTATGCTGAGTGCCACCAGATGAATGACCAGAAAATCGCGCTGCTGCAAAAGCAGGGAATGGAGGTTCCTTCTCGCGATATGATTAAAACGCCGGAGCAGATTGCCGGTATTCGTGCAGCCTGCAAAATCAATACAGGCGTTCTGGACGAGGTTGCCAAGCATATCAAGGCTGGCATGACGACGGCGGAGATTGACCGCATCGTATATGATTTCACCGTTGCTCATGGTGCAACGCCTGCACCGCTGGGCTACGAGGGCTTTCCTAAAAGCGTATGTACGTCGATTAACGACCAGGTTTGCCACGGTATTCCGAGCGAACGCGACGTGCTGCGCAGCGGCGATATTGTAAACGTTGATGTTTCTACGATTTATAATGGCTATTATGCTGATGCTTCGCGTATGTTCATGATTGGCAAGGTTGCTAAGCCGGCTGCTGACTTGGTGGCCATCACTAAGCAATGCCTGCTGCGCGGCATTGAGGCTGCACAGCCCTGGGCACAGCTTGGCGATATTGGTGCTGCCGTGTCTAAGCTTGCGCATAAGCACGGCTATTCTGTTGTCGAGGAATTCGGCGGCCACGGCGTAGGCGTAGAATTTCATGAGGACCCATTCGTCTGCCATGTCGGCAAGCGTAAAACCGGCATGGTGCTTGTACCGGGCATGATTTTCACGATTGAGCCGATGATTAACATGGGACACAAGGATATCTGCATTGACGAAACCAACGACTGGACTGTTTATACTATCGATGGCAGCCTGTCTGCGCAATGGGAGCACCAGATTCTGATTACGGAAAATGGTCCGGAGATTCTGAGCTATTAATTTGTACTTTGGCGTGCAACGCTGATTATAGGGAGGCACTAAAATATGACGACTTTTCTTGAGAATTATTTCCGTCTCAAGGAGCACAATACTGATGTGCGCAAGGAAATTCTCGCAGGCATCACTACCTTTATGACCATGGCTTATATCCTGGCTGTCAACCCGGGAATTTTAAGCGCTGCCGGTATGGACGCAGGCGCAGTTTTTACTGCAACGGCTTTGGGTGCCTGCATCGGTACTGTTCTGATGGCTTTGTTTTCTAACTATCCGTTTGCGCTGGCACCGGGCATGGGCTTGAACGCCTTCTTTGCCTATACGGTGGTTGGTCAGATGGGCTATAGCTGGCAGGTGGCGCTGGCTGCAGTTTTTGTTGAAGGTATTATTTTTATTATCCTTTCTTTGACGAAGGTGCGCTCGGCTTTGTTTAATGCCATTCCGCCTGCTTTGAAGGTTGGTGTGACGAGCGGCATTGGCCTGTTTATTACCTTTATCGGTTTGGAGAATGCAAAAATTGTTGTCAGCGGTCCGACGCTCGTGGGCCTGTATCCCTTCAAGGCTGCTTTTGCTGACGGCACGTTCTGGTCTACCGGCATTGGTGCGCTGCTGGCGCTGATTGGTATTTTGCTGACGGCTGTGATGCTGGCCAAAAAAGTTCCCGGAGGCATTCTGTTGGGTATTATTATTACCTGGGGCCTGGGCATGCTTTGTGAGCTGACGGGTATTTATGTACCTGATCCGAAGCTGGGCATGTTCTCTGTTATGCCGAGCTTTGCTAATGGCATCGCTATTCCGAGCCTTGCGCCGACCTTTATGCAGCTTGATTTCAGTGCGATTTTCACCTTTAATTTTGTAACGATTATGCTGTCCCTTATGTTTGTCGATTTGTTCGATACTTTGGGCACTTTGATTGGCGTAGCTTCTAAGGCAAATATGCTGGATAAGAACGGCCGACTGCCGAAGATTGAGGGCGCTCTGCTGGCTGACGCTATCGCAACGACCGGCGGTGCGCTGCTGGGTACTTCTACCGTTACGACCTTCGTAGAGAGCAGCACCGGTGTTGCTGCCGGCGGCCGTACCGGTCTGACCAGCATCACTGTTGCTGTACTGTTCTTCCTGAGCCTTTTCTTTGCACCGATTTTCTTGGCAATTCCGGCCTTCGCTACGGCTCCGGCACTTGTTATTGTTGGCTTCCTGATGGTAAGCAGCCTGCTGAACGTTGACTGCAACGTTGACTTCAATGATATGACAGAAGCAATTCCTGCTTTCATCGCTGCTGTGGCTATGCCCTTCATGTATTCCATTTCTGAAGGCATTGCCATGGGCGTTATCTCCTATGTGTTTATCAACCTGCTGAGCGGCGCGCATAGAATGAAGCAGATCAGCAGTGTTATCTACATTCTGGCGATAATTTTCGTTCTCAAATATATTTATGTTTAACCTGTAAGCTGTCAGCTTGCAGCCGATTTCATTGTCTAAACGAGGTAAATGAAAATGAACGACCGTATCCGTGCGGTCGCATTAGGCAACGACCCTGCTGATATTCTCTTCAAGAACGGCAGGGTTGTTGACGTGCTGACCGAAACAATTTATGAAGCAGATGTTGCAGTTGCCGACGGCGTGATTGCCGGAGTGGGCAGCTATGAAAAAGCCTATGAGGTTGTCGACCTTAAGGGTGCGTATCTGGCACCTGGCCTGATTAATGCGCATTGTCATGTGGAAAGCTCAATGGCAACGCCGGAGCATTACTGCACCGAGGAGCTGCGCTGGGGCGTGACGACGCTGATTACGGATCCGCATGAGATTGCTAACGTTGCAGGCGCGACAGGCATTAAATATATGCTGCAGGCAGGCGGACAGATGCCGCTGAATTATTATGTGAACCTGCCCAGCTGCGTGCCGGCGACGCGCTTTGAGCACAGCGGCTGTGTGATGGATGCACGTGATATGCTTAAGCTCGTAAATGAGCCTGGTGTACTAGGCATGGGCGAGATGATGAACGTGCCCGGAGTTATTTATAATTCTGCCGAGGTGCAGAAAAAGCTGGATATATTTTTGAGCCTTGGCCGCGTGCTTGATGGACATGCGCCCTGCGTCAGCGGCAGAGAGCTGGCAGCCTATGCGGCCAGCGGTATTGATACGGATCATGAGAGCATCAGCTGGGATGAGGCAAGGGAAAAGCTGCGCAGCGGTCTGGCCGTGCTCGTGCGCGAGGGCAGTGCGTCGCGCAATCTGGAGGCGATTATTAAGGGCGTGCTGGCGGACGGCGTTGATGTCAGCAGTCTGGCCTTCTGTACAGATGATAAGCATTTAGCGGACATCCGTAGTGAGGGCACGATTCGTCATTGCGTACAGCTGGCGATAGCTTTAGGCATGGAGCCTGTGCGTGCGCTGCGTCTGGCAAGCATTAATGCGGCGCGTATTTATGGCCTGAAGCGCTTGGGCGCAATTGCTCCTGGCTGGCAGGCTGACCTTGTTGTCTTTAATAATTTGGAGAGTCTTGTGCCGCAGGCCGTTTATTATAAGGGCCGCGATGCTTGGAAGGAGGCTGCTAAAGTTCAGCCTGTGCAGCCTGAGACGACGCTGCAGGGCAGTGTGCGTCCGGCGGCATTTAGCGAAGAAACCTTTTCGCCGGAGCGCTTTGCTGCGGACAAGGAATACGCTGTGATTGAAATGCTGCCGGGAGAAATTTTTACAGAGCGCTCGTCGATTAAGGGTGCAGAGGTGAAGGAGGCACTGGCGAAGGGCGAGCTGTATCTTATCGCTGTGCTGGAGCGTCACCACGCTACGGGCAACGTAGGGCTGGGACTCTTGCGCGGCTACGGCCTGCAAAAGGGCGCGGCAGCGACGACCGTGGCGCATGATTCGCATAACCTTATCGTTATCGGCACTAATGCTCAGGATATGGCGCTGGCGGCGCAGGAGCTTGTACGCGTGCAGGGCGGCTATACGCTGGTGCATGAGGGCAGCGTTGTTGGCACAGTGCCGCTGAATATCTGCGGCTTGATGAGCAGTGCACCGGCAGAGGAGCTTATCGCCAGTCTGGAGCAGATTTCGGCGCAGGCAAGGGCGCAGGGCGTGTATGAGGGCATTGATCCGTTTATCAGCCTGAGCTTTATGGCTCTGCCTGTTATCCCCAAGCTGCGCATTACCGATATGGGTATGTTCGATGTAGATAAATTTACCTTTGTAGAGCATGAGGGGCAATATATATGTATCAATTAGTTTCGCAATTGCTTGTTTACCGCAATCTGCCGCAGGATAATCTGCTGGAGGCTTTGGCAGACATTTGTCTGGAGCTGGACAGCGGCGATTATCTGCGTGAGGAGCTGGTCGCTGACGTTTATCAGCAGATACACAGACTGCTGGATATCGGAACAGTTTATGGCTTTGACAAAAATCTTTGGCACAACTATCTGACCTATCTGCTGGTGAGCTGTGAGAATCCCTTTGCCATCACCTGTGAAAAGGTGGGCGCGTGTGAGGGCAGCGTCAATGTATTAGCGAAGCATGATTTTGAGATTTTCCGTAAGCTGTTCGCCTATGATTTCTCTGAAATCGAAAAGACGCTGGGAATAAGCTGCTTCAGCATTATCGAGAATTATCAGGCTGTGGTCAAGAGCGAGCGCCGCTATAACAAAAATATCAGCGAGAAGGTGCAGGCGTTGGGCGCAAGGCTGGCGCAGGCGCATGACGCTGAGGAATTTTTTGTGCTGGTGACGGATTTTTATCGTCAGTACGGCGTGGGCTGTCTTGGCCTTAATAAGGCGTTTCGCATTGTGCATGAAAAGCAGGGCGACGCAGAGCTGGTGCCGATTTCCAATACGGAGCAGGTGAGCTTTGCTGACCTTGTTGGCTATGAGGAGCAGAAGCAGCGTCTTATTGCTAACACGGAAGCGTTTGTGGCCGGACGGCCTGCGAATAATGTACTGCTCTTTGGCGACAGCGGTACAGGCAAGTCCAGCAGCATCAAGGCGCTGATTAATAAGTATTATGACAGCGGCCTGCGCATGATTGAAATTTATAAGCATCAGTTCCATGACCTTGCGCCGATTATCGCACAGATAAAGAACCGCAATTATCGCTTCATCATTTATATGGACGACCTGTCCTTCGAGGAGTTCGAGACGGAGTATAAATATCTCAAGGCGATTATTGAAGGCGGCTTGGAGGTTCGTCCGGAAAATATTCTGATTTACGCTACGAGCAACCGCCGTCATCTGATAAACGAAACGTGGAAGGACAGACGCGACCTGACGGAGGAAAACGGCATCTATCAGTCCGACACGATGCAGGAGAAGCTTTCGCTCGCCAACCGCTTTGGCTGCACGATTTATTACGGTCAGCCTTCGCAGAAGGAGTATTTTGCAATCGTCTGCGAGCTGGCGCATAAGCAGGGCGTTGACCTCGACGATGACTTTCTGTGCGCTGAGGCGAAGAAGTGGGAGCTGCATCATGGCGGCATTTCCGGACGCACTGCGCAGCAATTTATCAACTATATAAAAGGTGTTAGTGAATTTGCAAAAAAATAGCTTGCTTTCTTAGGGCGTATATGTTAAACTAGTCTAGTGCAAATGTAAGCCACGCCATAAACAGCCAAATGCTTCGTTATGGCTTGCCGGAGTATAATTTATACGCCGCAGCCGTCGCTGGCAGCCGACTATTTCTGACGCGTCTTATAAGGAATTTAAGAATAATGAATACAATGTTCTAAAGCAAAGAGAGGTGTAAAGAATGAAAGAAAAGATTCATCCGAATTACGGTGAAGT
>OQVS01001139.1_pt1 | contig 18302 bp, 28 predicted proteins | sample 1691601 | NCBI WGS metagenome assembly OQVS01 (sample SAMN03418268, study PRJEB22391) | human gut metagenome | biome: human-gut; feature: organic feature; material: feces | host: Homo sapiens | place: Tanzania | collected 2013-01
CCTGTCGGACGCCATGGGCGGCGCGGCCAAGAGCACGGAGAAGGCCGCCAAGGCGGCCCAGAAGCTGGGCACCATGAGCTGGGACGAATTGAACATGCTGAACAGCCCCAGCCAGGCCGCGGACACTACCAGCAGCGGTGGAAGCGGCGTAAGCGACATGGGCGACGTGGGCGGCAGCATCACCGGCATCGACTGGAGCGCCCTGGACGAGGCCGGTGAGAGCAGCACGGCGCTGGAGAAGATCCTGGAGCGGCTGAAAAAGACTGTGGACAAGATGGACTTTTCCCGGCTGGAGGCCGCCTGGGGACGGCTGAAGGAATCGGCCAAGCAGCTGGGCGATGTGATCGGCGTCTACCTGAAGGACGCTTATGATAAGGTACTGGAGCCGCTGGCCATCTGGACCGTGAACAGGATGGCTCCGGTGCTGGTGGACCAGCTGGCAGATGCCCTGTATGCACTGGGCAGCGTGCTGGATTGGCTGAAGCCGGCGCTGGACTGGCTTTGGGATAACGCGCTGGGGCCCGCAACGGAGCACCTGGGCCGCGTGGTGGCCGATTTCCAGGAGGGCGTTGGCGACATCTACCGGACCGTGGGCGACCTGTTCAGCGGCAAGGGGCTGGACTCTTCTGGTCTGGTCAACGCCATCGGAAAGGTAATTGACTTTTTTAGCTATGGTATTTTCAGCTCCATCGCTGACGTTTTGACCATGATGGGTGTGATGGATGATTTCAACGCGTTTGTCAACGGGACTCTTCAGGATATTCAAAGCGCGCTAAACAGTGCGCTGCACTGGGTGGAGAACAGCATCGTCAATCCCCTCATCAGCGCTGTGCGGCGGGTGCGCGATGCAGTGCAGGAAGCCATCGCTACGGTGATGCAGCTAATCGGCGTATCTAGCCGATTTGACGCCTCTGGCGGAGGTGGCAGCGGTTCCTGGGGCAAGATCGGGCGCAACTGGAAGACACTCAAGATCAGCGCGCTGCACTTCGCGGAGGGCGGCGTGATGCAGTCGGCGGGCCTGTTCGTGGCCAACGAAAACGGCGTGCCGGAGATGGTGGGCCGGATGGGCCACCACGCGGCGGTGGCCAACAACGGGCAGATCCAGGACGGCATCGCGCAGGCGGTGCTGAGCGCGCTGCTGGACACGGGGATGCTGGACTATGTGCGCTCCATCGCCGACAGCAGCGAGCGGACGGCCCGGAAGGACTTTTCTCTGGGTCGTCCCGGCAGCGAGGCCGGCCGGTGGGTCAGCCGGAGCCTGGAAGCTTATGAAGCGGTGAGGGGGTGAAGGTATGGCCTATCAAGGGTATCTGATCAAGGTGGGGAACACGGTGTTTCCCATGAAGTATATCCGGAGCGAAACCTACAAGTGCACGCCCAACCAGCGGATCGACCAGGACAGCGACAGCGACGCCACAGGCATGCTACACCGGAACGTGCTCCCCCACACCCGCAGCAAAATCGAATTTGAGACGCCGCAGATGCTGCGGGGTACGGATGTGCTGGCCATCAGCACGCTGCTGGGCCTCTCCGGCAGCAGGCGGGACGTGACCATCACATACTGGGATCACGAGAGCCAGGACTACAAGACGGGAAAGTGCTATGTGCCGGACATCTCCTATCAGCTGATGCGAAACACGGGAGACGACCTGGTCTATATGCCGATCCGGTACGCATTCATCGAATACTAGGAGGTGAGGTGATTGTATCAGGCCAGCGCGGCGTTTCACGCCGCCGCCATGGCGGAGGAGGCCGGGGCACTGCTGCTGCAGTTTGCGGACGGCACGCCTCTGACCACCGAGGACGTGGGCAATATCGAGATCACCTACCCTCTAAACGAAGAGACGGACGTGACCGTTGGCAAGTGCGTGTCGGCAGAGCTGCGGTGCACGGTGCTGAACTACCACGGGCTGCTGAGCGGCTACGGCTTTGGCCGGTGCAGCGTCTCCATGGGCGTGATGGTGGGTGCGGAGGAGTGGGCCATGCCGACGTGCAGGGCGGCGGTGGTGCACGGGTACGGCACGGCCAGCGCCGTGACCGTCTCCGCCCACGAGGATGCGCCCTTCCTGCGGGTGAACGGCAGCGCCGGGAGCTCGCAGCCAACCTTCTCACCGGACTGCCTTGTGCTGATGGGCGACACGCTGTACGCGGGCGACGGAACGAACCTGTGGGCAGCTACCATTGACGGTACGATCCTGACAGCAAAGGCCGTGGACAACGATTTCCTGGCCTACAAGCTGGGCAAATGGTCGGGGAAAGGCATCAGCTATCAGGGGAACATGGCGTATGAGTTCTCTGACGCGGTATACAAATACGAATATGTGCCGCTTGGCACGTTCTACTTCGACACGCCGGAACAGCGCAGAGTGGCAAACATCAGCTGCGAGGCGCTGGACGGCATGCAGAAATTCAACGTAGATGTGGATGACTGGTGGGCCGGTTTGAAATGGCCGCTGACACGGGGACAGCTTCTTCAAAGCCTGTGCGCCGAAGTGGGCGTGACGTTAAAAACCACCACATTCCCCGGAAGCGCAAAATCCATCGCGTCGGCTCCCATGGCCGGAAACGGCTTTGTGGGCAAAGACGTGTTGGGCTGGATCGCGGAAACGGCCTGTGCTTACGCACGCATGAGCCGGGATGATGCGCTGGAACTTGTGTGGTTCGCTTTTCAAAATGTGAAACTGACGAAGAATCAGCACTTCGGGGATTCTCCCGCGGAATATGAGACGCCTGCTGTGGAAGCTCTGCATGTGATGGTAGCCAACACCGACCTGGGCGTGATGCTGCCGGAGAACGGAACGGGCAACGAGTATCAGGTGCTGGACAATCCCCTGTATTACGGCTCCACGGAGGCGGAGATCAGAGGCAAGGCGCAAGACCTGTATGAGAAGCTGACCGCATTTCCCGCCTATACGCCCAACAGTGTGGACGCGGTGTGCGATTGGTCTATTGAGCCGGGCGACATCATTCAGGTGGTAGGCGGCGACGGTACTACCAGAACGCTGCCCATCTTCCGAATGACATTGAAGTGGGGCGGCGGCTGGGCGCGGGCTACTTACGAATGTACCGGCGGGACGGGGCGAAAGCCAGCGCCGCAAAGCAAGCGGCGGGAGTTCGCCGCATATCGGGCCTATCACAAGCTGGAAGTGGATATTCAAGGCATCCACAGCGAGATCGGCGACGTGAAGGGCAACGTGGCGAATCTGGAGATCACGGCCAGCGAACTGCGGACGCAGATCAGCGGCAAGATCGACGGCAGCGAGGCGCAAAGTCTCATTGACCAGACGGTGGACAAAATCTCGCTGGAGGTATCCAGCGATTCCACCGGCTCCACCTTCGTGATCAAGAAAGACGGCGTGGAGATCAGTTCCGACAAGGTGGACTTGCACGTCAACGCCCTGAACGTGGACGGCGAGATCGTGGCGACGTCCATCAATCTATCCACAGCAAACATCACGGGCACATTGAGTGCGGCGTTTATTGACGCAAGCAATCTTCATGTAGACGGTGCCAATATCGACAACCTGACGGTGAGCAACGCGCAGATCGAAAGTCTGTATGCGTCGAAGATCGTGGGCGGCGGCGGTACGTCTGGCGGGTATCTGCCCCAGGCGGCCATCTCCGACACGGGGCGGCGGCTGGACTACTTCTATTCCAAGGACGGGTCTTTCAGCGGTACGCTGGGCACCAACGACGTTACGGTTGGCGGCGGGGTGCGGCTGTACTCCGGCGAGGCCATCGGCGCGGAGCTGACCTATTCCGGCGTATCGGCGGGCGGAACGTCCAAGACGTGGGCGCAAATCTTGAGCGGTAGCGGCAGCGCGGCGGTTTTCGGGTGAGGTGGTGAACCATGTCCACTGAAATCTCCTTCCGCTGCGGCACAGGTATCAGCTCATTTGTTGTTCACGTCAGCAACGACAGCCGGTTCCCCAAGACCATTACGTCCACGGTGTATCAGGCGTGGTTCGTCACCACCGGCGCAAACTGCTGGATCGACGGCATCGTCTACGAAAGCGGCTATTCCGGGGCCAGAGCCAAGTGCGCCAGCAACGGCAACGACTGGAACATCGTGTCCGACCCCTCTGTGGGCACCAGCGTCAAACGAAGTATTACGGTATACGCTTCGGGCGGAAGCTCCGGCTACGACACCAACAGCATCTACTTCCGCGTGGGCACCGGTGTGGCAAGCTACCGGATGCAGTACGCCAACGCAACGAGTACGGGCCTGCTGAGCGGCTACATCAACTCGGATTACCAGTCCACGGTGCTGTCGGTGCGGGACGGCACAAACGCGGTGCTGTATGGCCTGAACTACGACAGCGGATACGGTGAGCCATACCAATTCGTGGAGTACACCAACAGCGCGTTTTCCTCTGTGAAAAAGTACTTCTCAGAGGGCGACGGTTATGTGTATTCCAGCGGAGTGCGGTACATTGCCCTGACAGCCACAAGGCTGGCGTACTGGTACCGGGTGAGGGCTTGGAGCAACGGAGGCACCTTCACCAACCAGAGCGGCGCAGACAACTACTACACCGCGCTGGCCAGCAGTACCACCACGTCGATCAACTTCAACGTGGGGACACTGGAAACACCGTATCGGGCGGGATATACGTTTCTGGGCTGGGGCTACACCTCCAACGCCACGACGTATTACAAAGACACGACGATCCCCATCAGTGCCACATCGCAGAGTTCCAGCAGTCCCACTATCATCAACCTGTACGCCATCTGGGAGAAAACGACGTACACCATGCACATCAAGCTGGGTGCGGGCGTCAACTCCGCGTCGGTGTATGTGGACAACTCCCTCAAGGCGGACATTCGGGACAAGGTGTACCACGATATCGCGGTAAACGCGGATTCCACCATCACCGTGAAGGGCATCGCAAAGGCCACGGGGTACGGCAGACCGTATACCTTCAATTTCTATCAGAATTCCACAGCTACCACGCCCACGGCGACGCTGGTCAGGGATATGGACGAGCCGTATTACGGATACAGCACGGCGCGGTTCTACGCGGAGCTGGTGGCTACCAAGACGGCCATCGACCTGTTCTATTGGGACAGCGCCAGCACGGACGGCGACCTAATCAAAAAGGGCCAGCCCATCAGTAACCTGTCTGCCGCCAGATGGAACAAGCTGCTGGCGAAGATCCAGGAGCTGGCGGAGGCCGAGGGCGGCAGTTACTCCTATTCCGGTGTATCTTCCGGCTCCACCATCTACGCCGCCACGTTCAACGGAGTGCGGACAGCCATCAGCAACCGGACGGGATACGGGACACTGCCTGCCGCGCAGAACAAGGGCAACGAGATCAAGGCGGCGCTGTTCGAGGGTTCCGGTTCGCTGAAATCCGCCTTGAACGCCGCCATCAACCACTACAACAACAGTTAGGAGGCCCATATGGCACACAGACTGGATTATTCATGGCTGGAAATGGAGTACCCTAAACGGGGCAAGCAGACGTTCCGGAAGCTGATCCCCCTGAAGGGGCTGCTGCAAAAGAACTACGGCAAGCGGCTGGACTGCACGCTGACCTCGCTGGCCTGCATCTTCGGAGAGCAGTATTACAGCGACATCGAAAAAATCGCCGAGAAGTACGGCTACAACGGCGACAAGTGGGGCACCAATCCCCTGGCCGTCAAGTCCATCACGAAGGAGTTCACGCGGCGGTGGGACATCCCCGGCAGGGCAAAGAGCGCTTACGGCAAGGGCGTGGGCTGGACGTGGGCTTTCATCAAGGCTATTGTGAGCCGGGATATCCCCCTTGTGCTGAATCTCTGGAAGGACGGCAGAGGGTACTACAAAGACCACAGCGTGACGATCATCGGCGCGGAGGAGTATGAAAAGGCCCGTTTTCTTTTGGTGCTGGACAACTGGCGCGAGACGGTAAGCCTGATCGACTACGAAAAACTGTGTATCATCAGCAGCATCAACTACATCGACAAGTAAGGAGGGCAACATATGCAGATCGTATTTGACAGAGGGCTTGAGACCCAGAACGCCGTGACCATCAGCTTTTTCGGAGAGAACATCTCCCGCAATACGCTGAACGCCACGCTGAGCAAGGTGTTAAGCGCGGAGGACAACACCGTGCCCGATTTGAGCACGCTGCAAAGCACGTTTACCACGGTGGACATTGCCGACGGCAGCATCCCCGTGCCGGTGCAGGGGGATTACAACGCGATCATGGATTCCTCCGCCGCGTACAATTCCCGGACGAAAGAGTACAGCGTGACGGTGATCCTGGGCAAGAAGTAAGGAGGGGCTTATGCTGGAAATCCAAGACGGCGCGATCCTGCTGACGCGGGGAGACAGCGCCGTGCTGCATGTGGCGATCACCAACGGGGCCACCGGCGAGGACTACGAAATGCAGGAGGGCGACAAGCTCATTCTGACCGTCCGCAAGCAGGCGTCCAAGCTGTCGCTGGTGGTGCTGGAAAAGGTCTTGACCGGCAGCAGCGATTTTGTTCTGGCTCCCGGGGACACGGAAAAGCTCTCCATCGGCACCTATAAGTATGACGTGGAGCTGCGCACCGGAGAAGATGTCTATACGGTGATCCAGTGCAATGAGTTCAAGCTTCTGGCGGAGGTGACGATGCCGTGACACATCAGTGTGGACAGCTGGTTGGCGTGATCACCGCCAAGCAGCAGCTGCAAGGCGTTGTCATGATCGCCTCGATGGCGCAGGCGGAAACATTTGCAGGGCCGTATTCAGTGACGCCGAAGGTGGCGTCTGACGTGATACTTGAGACCACGAAAAAGCTGATGCGGGAGGACGTGACAGTTTTGAAAATCCCGCAGTTTGAGGTATCCAACGAAGCGGGAGGAAAAACTTTTATCATCGGGGAGGAATATTACGATGGCTAATCAGTATGTCAACAAGGTGATCGTCGGCACCGAGGTCAAGCTTGACCTGACGCAGGACGATATCACCCCGGATAAGCTTGCGGCAGGCATCAAGGCTCACGACAAGTCCGGCGCACCCATTGTGGGTACCAGCACGTTTGACGCAGACACAGGCGACGCCACGGCGGTGGCGGCGGAGATTTTGAAGGACAAGACCGCCTATGTGGCGGGCAGCAAGATCACCGGCACCATGCCCAACAACGGCGCGTCGGAGCTGGAAATCACTGATCGGGATACGCCAGTCAACATTCCGATGGGCTTTCACGACGGCAGCGGCAAGGCGCAGATCTCCGCAGCGGAAAAAGCCAAGCTCATTGCCGCCAACATCCGGGAGGGCGTGACCATTCTCGGTATCCAGGGCAGTATGAGCGGCAGCGAGGGCATGAAGCCGCAGAGCAAGAGCGTGACGCCCACGTTTGAGGCACAGGAGGTCTTGCCGGACGAGGGCTATAACTGCCTGTCCAGCGTGGCGGTGGCGGCTATCCCGGTCACATACACAGACAACGAGCAGGGAGGCCAGACGCTGAAGATTGGAGCGTGAGACAATGGCAGTGAATAAAGTGGAGGTCAACGGCGAGACCGTTCTCGACCTCTCGCAGGACAGCGTAACGCCGGAGCAGCTGGCGCAGGGCGCTACCGCCCACAACGCGGCGGGTGAGCAGATCACAGGTACCTACACGGCGCCGGTCACCTCTGTCAACGGTCAGACGGGGGATGTGGAGGTCAAGGCTGTGCTGTATGAGCAGCAGACGCTGACAAAGACGCAGCAGGGGCAGGCCAGAAGCAATATTGTTGCGGCGCAGAAGGCTGTGCTCACGATTTTCACGCTGCTGGCCACCAAATGGGTAAGTGCACCAAGCAACGATCCATATGGATGCAAGGCCTATTACAGGGTCGTGCAGTCCGGTGTCACGGCGGTCAGTGTCCAGGAGATCATACCCGGCGCACCCATCTCGGCGGAGCAGCTGGCGGCCCTTCAGGCGGCCAATATTCAGGACGGCGGCCAGGAAGAAGGGGCGTTTACGCTGGCGGCTTACGGAGACATACCGAAAATCGACCTGCCCATCCGGATCATACTGAGAGGAGATTAAAATGGCAAATATTATGAGGCTGGGCGGCGGGGTTGCTGCCGCTGGCAGCAGCGACCATGTGCCCGTTTTGGGTGAGGATTTTACCTACACAGGCAGCTGCGAAGTCATTGACGACAGCGACGAGGTATCCGGCGTACAGTGGCGGATCAAGTTCTACACCTCCGGCACACTGGTCATCGCCAACGACTGGCTGGTGGATCTCTTTTTGGTGGGCGGCGGAGGAAATGGTGGAGCTCGCAACAACTCTAGTGGTGATAAGGGCAGCGGTGGCGGTGGTGGTGGCTATACCGGCACCTTTAAGCAGTTGACGATTGAGGCTCAAACGAGCTACGGCATTGTTGTCGGCGGCTCCGGTGGAACATCTAGTGCGTTAGGTCAAAGTGTAAATGGCGGCAAGGCTGGAGGAACAACTCCTGGCGTCAGCAATAATATTTCTGGTGGCGCTGGTGGTTCTGGTGGTGGTGAAGCCGGAGGGTACAATGTGCAAACGCAACTAGGCTATAATGCTGGCGCTGGAGGTTCTGATGGCAGTAATGGTGGTAATGGTGCTTATCTGAAATTTGGTGGAGCTGGACAAGGTACCACCACTCGTGAATTTGGCGAAACTGGTGCTACATTATATGCTGGCGGCGGTGGGGGTGGTGGCTCTAACGTGACTAACGGCAACTTCGGTGCTGCTGGCGGTGCTGGTGGCGGGGGCGCTGGTGGCAGATTTTCTGCATATTCATACAATGGAGTGGCTGGGACTGCCAATACTGGCGGTGGTGGCGGTGGCGCTTCGGGACAAACAGGTGCGACCGCTGGTGCGGGCGGCTCAGGTATCGCTATCATCCGCAAGGCCAAGAATTAAGGAGGTACCACAATGAATTACGCACTGGTGGAAAACGGAACGGTGGTCAACATCATCTGGCTGAACGAGCGGAACGCCGGGGAATGGCCGGGCGCGGTACGGCTCTATGACCGGATGGTGGAGGTGGGGGACACCTACGACGGGGAGAAGTTCCGGCGGGACGGCACGGAGGTGCTGACGGCGGCGGAGGCGGCCCAGATGGAGGCGGCGCAGTACGCGGCGGCGCTGCAAGTGATGGGGGTGGAGGTACTGGAATGAGAACAGACATCATGAAGCAGGCACAGGCCATCCGCGCCAGCATGGATGCGGCAGCGGCTGTCCTGACTGATGAGCAAGCGGCAAAAGCGCCGATGATCTATCGCCCGTGGAGCAGTGATAGCGTGGCCTATGCGGTAGGTGACAGATGCTTGTACGGCGGCGTGTTGTACAAGTGCTTGCAAGGACACACCTCGCAGAAAACCTGGACGCCAGAGGACGCTGTCAGCCTGTGGGCAAAGATACTAATCCCTGATCCAACCGTAATCCCCGAGTGGCAACAGCCTGAGAGCACCAATCCCTACATGAAGGGCGACAAGGTGACACACGGCGGCAAAACATGGCAGTCTACCATTGACAACAACGTGTGGGAGCCGGGTGTATATGGATGGGAAGAGGTCTGATATGTGGCAGTATATTATCCCGGCCATCAGCGCTATCGTGGTGGCCGCGCTGACCAGCGGCGGCCTGTGGGCGCTGGTAGCCAGACGCAGCGACAAAAACGACGCGGAGCGGAAATTGCTGGTGGGGCTGGCCCATGACCGGATCATCCATCTGGGCATGACCTACGTCCAGCGGGGCGAGATCACGCAGGACGAGTATGAAAACCTCAACGATTATCTGTACGCGCCGTATGAAAAAATGGGTGGAAACGGCAGCGCCAAGCGCGTGATGGAAGAAGTGCGCAGGCTGCCGATCCGAAAATAACGGACAGGGCAAAAGCCCGGAAAGGACAAGAACATGAAGCTGAATGACAAAATCTATGATACCCTCAAGTGGGTGGTGATGATCGTGCTGCCCGCCATCGCCACGCTGTATGCCGCGCTGGCGCCCGTCTGGGGCTGGCCCCGGCCCGATGATGTGGTGCTGACGCTGAACGCCGTGACGGCCTTCGCGGGCGCTGTGCTGGGCATTTCCACGGCCCAGTACAACAAGGACAAGGCCAACGAGGGCGGCGACAATGCCTAAGGTATTTCTCAGCCCGGAGGATCGGGCCAGCAACGTCTACGCCAGCGAGGCCCTGTGGAACGGCAAGACCACCAACGAGAAGGAGCAGATGGGCCGGTGCGCCGACTATCTGGAGCGGGCCCTGAAGCGCTGCGGCTGCGAGGTCATCAACGCCCAGTACGGCGGCATGTACGACCGGGTGCGCGATTCCAACGCATGGCCCGCCGACCTGCACATCGCCCTGCACACCAACGGCTTCAACGGCAAGGTAGCCGGTACGCGGGTGCACTGCTATCCCAGCGACAGGAGCCGGAAGATCGGCAAGCTGATCCAGGATCGTATCGCCCCCATGTCGCCGGGCACCTCCGAGCGGCTGATCGAGGACACACGCCTTTACGAGCTGCGAGCAACCACCATGCCCGCCGTGCTGCCGGAGTTCGGGTTCCACGACAACCCGGAGGAGGCCCAGTGGCTCATCGACAACATGGAGGCCATCGCCGAGCAGACCTGCCAGGCCGTGTGCGAGTTCTTCGGCATCCCCTACATCGCGCCGGACAAGCAAATCGACCTTGATCCGGAGCCGGTGCCCGATTCGGGCACGATCTACCGGGTGCAGGTGGGTGCGTTTGAGAGCAAAGAGAACGCGGAAGCGTATCTGGAGAAGGTGCGCGAGGTGCTGCCCGAGGCGTTCATTGTCGAGGCGAGGGTGTGAAAACGACAACAGCGCACCCATGTGGGTGCGCTGTTGGTTATAACAAATCTTTCACGCCAACGCCCAAGGCATCGGCTATGGCGATCAGGTTCTTGGCGGTCAGATTGCCCGCCTCGGCCTCGCCGATCTCGACGCGCTGTATCTGGCGGCTGTGGACGCCGGACTTTTCGGCAAGCTCCGTCTGCGTCATGCCTGCCATGCGGCGTGCCCACTCAAGCTTGGTGATGGGGCGGTTGTGGCAGTCCCGCCCGTAGTTAACCAGCGAGCAGGCGGTGCAGTCACCGTCCTCACGCTGGCAGTCGTTGTACTTTCTGCGCATATTGCTTCTCCTTTAGCAGTCGATTTCGTTTGCGCCGCCATTGCGGGCGTCAACCCATGTCAGGACTTCGGCAAGGCAGGCTTCGGGACTCTCCTCGCCGCCTTCCCAGCCATCGGCAATGGGGTCTCCGCCGTCTTTCAGGGCGGCCAGAGTGCTCATGACCAGCTCGTGATCTGCGTCGCAGAGGTAGTAGACGCAGGTGTCGTTTTCGTCCATCACGGCGAGGTGCAGGCGGCCAGCGTTATCTTCAAACATGCGGTAAGTGTACTTCATTTTTATTTCCTCCTGGGGTGTTCCCCTCTCTTGTTTACATCCTCATTATACGCTAATATTAGCGTGCTGTCAAGTGCAAATTGCAGAAATTTTCAAAAAAATCTGAGCGAGGCGTGAGGCTACGATCCGCCGCCCTCCGCCTCCGTGAAAAAAAAGCTCCGCAAGCTCACGGCGTGGGAATCAGCATGAATCCGACACATCGTGATATCCGGGCAAAGCTACAGTCTATGGCGCCCCAGCGGGCGGTGAAATTCATCGCCGGGCTGGAGCTGCCGGGGGACGAGGCGTTCTGTATCATCGAGTGCGACGTGCGGGGGAAGTCCCGCCAGCAGGTGGCCGACCGGCTTTTCGCGTCGCAGGAGTATGTCAAGAAATGCAGGCGCAGGGGCTACCGCAAGATCGCGGACGCCGTTAACAACAAGTGAAAGAAAGACCCAACGGGGACCCTTTTCAGGCCCTTTGTTGGGTCTTTTTTGTTTTATGATTTTATCAACAAGGAGGTGCGGACGATGGCATATTTCAATCCCTATCAGCCGATGGGCTACGGCAGCCCTTACGGATACCCTTCTGGCGGCCCTCAGAGCGCCGCTGGTGGCCCGCAGGCGTTTATGGGGCAAGTTACCCGCGTGAACGGCAAGGGCGGCGCTGAGGCGTTCAGGATGGCCGCCAACAGCTCCATTTTGCTGATGGATGAGCATGACCCTATCGTGTGGCTCAAGACAACGGACGGCGCAGGGTATGCCACGGTGACGCCGTATTCGGTGGCCCCGTACCAGCCCGCGCCGGTGGTGGATGTCAACAGCTTGGAGGATCGCGTGAAAAGATTGGAGGAGATGCTGAGTGGCAAACCCGATGATGCAGATGCTAAGCGGCAGCAGAAGCCGTCTGAATAACCCGCTGGCCCTTATCAGCCAGTTCCGGAAGTTCGCGGCCAACATGACGCCGGAAAAGGCGGAAGAGGAGGTCATAAAACTCCTGAGCTCCGGGCAGATGACCAAGAAGCAGTTCGATGAGCTGAAAGACACAGCCGGATGGCTGATGCAGTTTCTGAAATAGTCCGGGTCGACACGGATTATTATAAAAATTCTGATGGAAGGAGTTTTCAACATGGACAATTATAGTCTGAGTGATCTGCGCGCCGCTGTTGGCGGCGAGAACGGCGGCCTCGGCTTCGGCGGCGGCGGACTTCTGATCGTCGTGATCCTGTTCCTGTTCTTCGTCATGTTCGGCGGCGGCTTTGGCCGTCAGGGCGAACTGGGCACCTACGCCACGGCAGCCAGCCAGCAGGAGATCCTCTTCGGCCAGCAGTTCGGCCAGATCAACGACCGCTTGACCAATATTGGCAACGGCATCTGTAGCCTCGGCTACGAGATGCAGGGCAACATTGGCCAGCTGGGCAAGGAGATGGCACTGGCCCAGAACGGCACCAACATGACCATCATGCAGACCGGCAACGGCATCCAGGCGCAGCTGGCGGAGTGCTGCTGCAACACGCAGCGGGCCATCGACGGCGTGAACGCCAACATCGAGGCCAAGTTCGCCGCGCTGGAGAAGTCCCAGCTGGAGCAGCGGATCGCGGAGCAGTCCGCCCGCATCGCCAGTCTGGAGATGGACAACCGCATGTACGGCGTAGTTCGCTATCCCAACGGCTACACCTATAACGCGGGCATGTCCCCCTTCTGCGGCAACGGCTGCGGCTGCGGCAACGTGTGAGTTGTTGCATAATTTGCAACAACCAGTGCGCCCTTTCAGGCGAGGCAAGCGGGGCGGCAACAGCTGCCCCGTATTATTTTAAGGAGAGATTATTATGAGCAAATCCGCTATTTATACCACCAACACCAGCAAGCCCACCATCGCCGTGGGCGGCATCGTGCCCTTCGGCGTGACCACGCGCCGGTTCGGCTGCAACGTCAAGCAGGACGGCAACACCATCACTCTGTGCGGACAGGGCTACTATCTGGTCAACGTCAGCGCCACCGTAGCGCCCACCGCCGCAGGCGCGGTCTCTCTGACCGCCCAGAAGGACGGCGTGGAGATCATCGGCGCGACCGCGACCGAGACCGCTGCCGCCGCCAACGACGAGCTGAGTCTCGCCATCACGGCGCTGATCCGCAACGCCTGCGGCTGCGAGAGCAGCATCCTGTCCCTGATCCTGGGCGGTACCGAGGCCGTGGTGGACAACCTGGCCGTCACCGTGGAGAAGCTGTGAGGTGTGTCATGAAGTTGATTCAGAAGCTGTCCGAGATGGTCGATGAAGAGATCGGCGACGCTCACAAGTACGCCAAGTGCGCCCTGGAGTACAAAGAGGATAACCCCAATTTGTCCAAGGTGTTTTTCGATCTCTCCGCCGCGGAGATGCAGCACATGACCATGCTGCATACCGAGGTGGCGAAGCTGATCGAGAAGTACCGGCAGGAGAAGGGCGAGCCGCCCGAGGGCATGAAAGCCGTCTATAACTATCTGCACCAGAAGCAGATCGACAAGGCGGCGGAGGTCAAGACCTTGCAGGGGATGTACCGGGGGACGTGACGCTTCCCTACCATCTGTAATTCGTCTGTAATTCATGCGCCGGATTCGCAAAGATTCGGCTTAAAATCGGCACGACCGGCGGAATAAGCGAACCCTACAAAGACGCATGAGCACAAGAAAAACCGAGGAATCGCATGATTCCTCGGTTTTCTCATTTGGTGCCCCGTCGGGGATTCGAACCCCGTGAAAATCCGGCTATAATCGTTGGTATTACTGTGTTTCTTGCTTTTCCGTATGTAATTCCATCTGTAATTTTGCGTTGAAGTAGTCATCCAGCTTGGCAGCGACGGCCAGCTGCTGGGCGGCCATCGTGTGCTGATAGACCGTCTGCAGCATGTTGTCCGTGGCGTGGCCCAGGCGCTCCTGAGAATACTTATTGGGCACGTTCAGCGCCAGCATGACGGAGGCGTTGATGTGTCGAAGGTCGTGGAACCGGTAGTGCTGGACGCCCGCCCTGCGGCAAATCGTCTGGAAGCGGACATAAAGCCCGCGGCGGGTATAGTTCACAATGTGTTCCCCTTCGCGAGGAGCGCGAGCCAGCAACCACGCGATATAATCTGGGATTAGCAGATCGCGTTGGGAAGCGTAGGTCTTGGTGGTCTTTTCGCCCTCGTCAACCAGGGCACGGCGGATGTGCAGCACGCTGCCGTCTACGTCCGACCACTTGAGGCCGAGGATCTCGGACATGCGCAGGCCCAGCCAGATGGCCAGCAGAATCGGCAGCTCTGCCGGCTCGCCCCGGGCGGAGCGCATGATGGCGGCCACGTCGTCGTCCGACGGGATGGCGATGTCGTAGCGCTGCTTTTGCGGCATGGTCGTCCTGAGCACCAGGTCGGGCCGATACACCGCCATGGCGGCGCTCAAAAGGCCGTGGGCGTTGCGCACCGTCTTAGGGGATTTGTCCCGCGCCATGAGGTTGATAGATCGCTGGACATCCTGGGCCGTCAGGCTGTCCACGGGGCGGGGCATCAGATCCTGGAGGGCGTTGGCCCGGATGCGCCTGTACCCGGCCACCGTAGACGGGGACAGGACAGCATCCTTACTCTCGATGTACTTGTCGATAACTTCGCCCACCGTCATGCTGCTCTTAGGTGCCAGCTTCGCGCCGCCTTTGATGGCGGCGGCCTGGCGCTCCACCTCCTTCTTGGTGGCGGCGGTGATGGAGATCCGCTGCCGGTCGACCATCATATTGATGTTCCAGCTGCCGGAGGGCAGCTTGACGGCCTTGGGGATCTTCACGCCTCTTCCCTCCCCTGCCCCTCCGGGGCGATGCGGCGGGCGTAGCGGATGGCGCTGAACAGCGCCGAGGTCATGACGCCGAAGGCGATGGCCACCAGGGCGATGATGCCCCACGCGCCGGCGCCCACCTGGCCGCCCTGGATGAGACCCGCGTTTTTGATGCGGAAATCCATCACGATGTAGAAAATCAGCGTCACCGAGAGAACAGCACACAGAAAGGACAGGACAAGGATCGTCGACAGGCGGCTTTTGTCCAATTCTTTCCGCAGGCCGTTGACCTCGGTCAGACGCTGATTCTCGCTGACCATATGATCTTCCTTTAGCTGCCGGCGCAGCCGGGCTTCTGCGTTCTCGGCGGGGACGATCTCGAAGTAATCGTCCAGCGAGACGCCCAGGGCTTTGCAGAGCAGCCCCGCATTGAACACATTGGGTGCCTTGGACACTGTGGCAAAGAAGTTGTCGATGGTGGATCTGGAAATCCCTGTCATGTCCGCCAGATCCTGGGTGGAATAGCCGCGATCATCCTTCGCTTTCCTGCAAATGTCTCTCAATTCTGTGTTTTCCATGCCTTTTCTCCCTTTTGGGACAACCCTACCCAAATGTTGGCGGCGCGAAAAGCGTCGAATCCCTATTTGGTGTTGCCTGTCCCCACCCTGTCTGCTACGCTGGACGTGCACCCGGCAAGCGATGGTGGCGCGAGCCGGATGCACGGCCCCGCCGGCGTTGCGGAGACGGCGGGGCCTTATCAAATAGATTTCGTGCTCAAGTTGGGCACGGGTCACCAGCCGGGCTTGAAACGATAGCCGCAGTTGAGGCAGGTGACCAGCACCTTATGCCGACCGATGTTACCGGCCGCCAGACCGATGGGGCCGACAGCGGCCATGCCGATGACGCCCTTGCCGATGCCGTAGCCTTTGGTGTTGGCGGATAGGGACGTACTGCCGCACTTGGGGCAGCAGGCCACGCCTTGGGCGCGGTTCTCCGCAATGCGCTGACGGGTGGCCAGCTTCGCCTGATCTTTGGGCGACATGTCGAAGGCGTGGGGATTCTGCGCAAGGGGCCGACCGCGGCCGCAGGTGGGGCAAAGGCCGGTACCGGCGTTGATCTGGCGGCCGCAGTTGCGGCAATATCTTACAAGCGGATCCTGTGGGGTGCCGATATTTGCACCGCAGTTGGTGCAGAATTTCGCGCCGGACGCAATCTGTGCGCCGCACCATTTGCAGTATTTAGAGCTTTCCATATTACTCCTCGATTCCAGCGAGCCTATCGTCGACGGCGTCCCAGAAGTCGGTTTCGTTCACAATGACAACTTTTGCGCCAGCGCGGCGAAGGGCTACGGCCTCCTCAATTTTTCTGCCATAACAGGCGTATGCCCAACAGGGGTTTCCGGAGTTGCCCACAATCAGGTAGTCGGTCTTGGCCGACACAGAGGAGCGAAGCATGCCGCCAAGACTGGCGATCACGTCGGCAATTTCTGCACGCTTTGCGCGAAGAGATTCCCCAGTAAAACAAAACAGCTTCCCTTCAAAGGAAACATCCGGGCACGCGGCGCAAATGCCGGGGATGCTGTATTTCTCCCGCAGATCGTCGAAGTCAGCACGGGTCAAATTGAAGGATGAGGTGAAGTCGAGGAAGTTGCTGAACAGCGCCATGAGTTGGTTGCGCTCATCCTCGGTGATCTTCCCGTCCGCCAGAATGGCGCAAAGCATGCCATGGATCTCATCGAATGGGTATGTGCCGGCCAGGAAGTCGTTCGCATTCACCCAGGAGGACAGCGCCGCGATTTCCCTGTCACTCAGCTCTCCGTCTGCCATGATTCCGTGCACGAGGCCGGATAGAAACTGAATGGAGGATGTAGTCATGTCGTAGTAGGAACTGCTGTCAGCAAAATTGTTGCACAGCCAGAGGATGTCTTTTGCTTCGTCCTCCGTTACCACACCGTCGGCACAGGCGGCATCGACAACGGGCAGCAGCTCCGAAAACGGGTGTCGGTCGCGTAAATGCGAGTGCAGCTCACACCAGTGCGTCAGCTCGGCCATTTCCGCTTTGCTGGCGCCGCTATCGGAGTTAATTCCGGCCACCAGACCGCGCAGCGTGTTGATGGCCTTGTGTAGTTCCGCGGGCTTTGTGAATTGCTGATATTCCTGAAATTCGCTAAACTTCAAATGTCTCACCCTTTCAAATTTTTATACGGAGGTACATATCATGACAGCAAGCGAAATTCGTTTGATCCAGCTACTTCGCAGCATCAAAGACCCGGAACTTGCTGTGCAAGAAACTATTTCTTTTCTGCGCGGAAACGCAGAAATGCCTCGGCGTCTTGACACGCCGCAGGCTGCTCCTCAGGCGGACGACTGCGAATGTAATTGAGCAGTTCCTGTTCGTGAGGCGCAATCGGTTGCAGCGAAGCCTCGTCGTTTTTCGGCGGGGCTTTTTCATCACCCACAAGATCACCAACGGAACACCCGAAATAGTCGGCCAGCTTTTGCAGGCTTGGTATAGACGGCTGTTTCTTTCCGCTCTTGTACTCGCTCAAGAGTCCCTGCGAAATGCCCGTTGCCTTGGAAACTTCATAGGGCTTTACATTCTTTTTTTGTAATTGTAGCTCAAAATTTTCCTTAAACATTGTGCAGGTCTCCTAAAATTTCGCAAAAGCGAAGTAATGGCTTGACAAATACTTCTCGATTGAGATATACTCCAATCATCCCCCGGACGACAAGCCGCGGGCGAATATCCTCTTGCGTTTTCCTGAACAGCCTCTCTCTTACGTTTCAAGGCCATAAGCAAAGGCATGGAGGCAAACGCCCCTGTGCAGCCGGGTGGCACCGGCGCGCAGACACGGGTGGTACGTATGGTTTTTCTTTTCACTTATTTCCCTTTCCCATTGTACCACCCGTTTTCGCGCCCTGTCAAGTAAACCAAGGTTAAAGGTAGGTGACAACATGCAATTGAGCAACAACATCCGCTGGCGGCGTGAGGCCAAGGGGCTGACGCAGTCGGAGCTGGGCCGCCAGTGCGACGTGACGGCGGCGGCCATCAATCAGTTCGAGGGCGGTCTCAAGGTGCCGTCGCTGGTGACGGCGGTGGCGCTGGCCAGGGCGCTGGGCTGCTCGCTGGATGATCTGGTGGGCGGTGCGGCCGGCCTTAACGATGTCCGTCAGCTCCGCCGTGATGGCCAA
>OQVS01001140.1_pt1 | contig 18299 bp, 17 predicted proteins | sample 1691601 | NCBI WGS metagenome assembly OQVS01 (sample SAMN03418268, study PRJEB22391) | human gut metagenome | biome: human-gut; feature: organic feature; material: feces | host: Homo sapiens | place: Tanzania | collected 2013-01
CAGCGTCTATCCGGTGGTAAGGGAAAAGCTTGTTGAGCTTCAAAGACAGCTCGCTTTAAGACATCCATGGCGAAAGCTTTTTCACCTATTTCCAGCAAAATCATACCTAACAAATTATAAGCGTCTATGTCGGCAGGATTTTTTTCTAAAATATTGTTAAGCTGGAAAATGGCTTTGTGGGGACGTCCTAAAGCGCGATAGGCTTCGGATAAACACATGCGCAAGCTGGTCTCGTCTTCCAATTGGCCAGTTTTGTCGGATAAGCAACGTTTCCAATACTTTAAGGCCAAATCGAAGTGCTCGAGATGAAAATGGGCCATGCCCAAAAGATAATTGGCGTCAATATTGTTGGGATCTAATTTTACTGCTGTTTCAAATTGGCACAGAGCGCCTTCTATATCGTCAGTTTCAGCTAGGGCCACGCCAAAGTCTATGCGAATATTGATATTTTCCGGATCTAATTCAATGGCTTTGTTCCAAGCCGATTTGGCTTCTTCGTATCTACCTTGACCTTGTAAAGTTCCGGCTAAATCGCAATACTGACGAAAACTGGCCGGATTGCGATATTGAGCAAAATGAAGAAGCTTGCCATTTTCCTGCGTAGAAGCAGTGGCATTTTTCTGTTCTGCTGAAGATTCAGAATTACGCATCAGTATAACAGGCTCTTTCTCCATCCCCCCGAAATTGGCGACAAACCCCTCGGAACACACTACAATATTACCGCAAATAGGTCGCTTAAACAATTACTGCAATATGCTCAACTGCATAGAGCCGAGAATACGCAGCACAACACCCCCTAATGAAATCGATATTTTTATAAACTCACTCCTATTCTAAAACTGGTTTGTTAATTTTTTAGCTGTTTTTAGTTAAGTTAATGTTTCATTCCTGTATTTTTGCTGCTTAAGTAGGCAGAAAAATGCAAATATAGCTGATAAAAACATTATATTTAATATTGCTGTTGATTTTGTGTTATTGGGTACAACTAAAAAAAAGCGGCTCTCCGTGGAGAGTCGCTTTTTATTTGTTGGCGAAAGTAGCCAAAACTTTACATGAGAATACCAGCTAAGCAAGCGGTCATCATGGAAGCCATGGCGCCACCAAACATGGCTCTGATGCCGAGTTTGGCCAATTCGGACTGACGGCTGGGAGCCAAACCGCCGATGCATCCGACGTTGATACCGATAGAGGAGAAGTTGGCAAAACCGCAGAGAGCGAAAGTGGCAATGAGTTTACCCTTTTGGGTGAGTTCTTGCAAAACGGCAGCTTTGTCGCCGACGGTCATGTGGTTCAAAAGGTCGGAATAGGCTACGAACTCGTTCAATACGAGTTTCTCACCGATCAAGGAAGCTACGATCTGAGCGTCGGAAGAGGGAGCACCGATTAACCAAGCCACAGGCCAAAGAATGATACCCAAAATGCTCTGGATAGAGATTTTGTCGGCATAAAGGAAAGTCTGACCGAACCAGCCGGCGACGACGTCGCAAGCGTGGCCGAAATAGCCCAACACGCCGTTTACAGTGGCGATAATAGCGATAAAGGCAATCAATACGGTGCCGACAATGAAAGCTAAGTGCATACCATCGATAGCGCCTTTGGAAGCAGCTTCAATAATGGATTTTTCTTTGCATTCAGTTTTTAATTCGACGACGCCAGAAGTCTCGGGCTCGCCTTCTTCGGGGCAGAGAATCTTGGAAAGAACTAAGCCGGCAGGGGCGCCCATGATAGAAGCGGTGATAATGTGGGGAGCCCATTCGGGACCGAGCATGCCTACGTAGGCGAAGAGCACGGAACCGGCAATAGTAGCCATACCGCCGGTCATGATGGTGTTAAGCTCAGAGCGGGTCATCTTCTCTAAGTAGGGGCGAACCAAAAGGGGAGCTTCGCTCTGGCCTACAAATACGGTACCGATAGCATAGAGGCTCTCGGCGCCAGAGGTGTTCATAAACTTTACTACTAACTTAGCTACAACTCTGATAATGAATTGCATAATGCCTAAGTAGTAAGCGATAGAAGCTAAAGAACCGACGAAGATAATAGCCGGAAGTACCTGGAAGGCAAAGATCATACCCAGAGCGCCTTGTTCGTTGCTGCTAGCGGGTACGAGAGCGCCGAAGACAAAGTGTGAACCTTCGTTGGTAAATTCAAGAAGCTTATTGACGAGGTGCCCCAAGAAAGCAAAAATATTGTGGCCGATCTCTGTCTTTAATACGAATAATCCTAAGACTACTTGCAACCCTAAACCAATACCTACGGTTTTGTAGTTGATTTTTTTGCGATTGGTGGAGAACGCCCATGCAATGCCTAGGATGAATAGCATACCGAGCAATCCGGTAAATCTCTCCATAAGAACACCTCATTGAAAGGGAAAAATAGCTGCCGCTGTTTACAGCAATAGCCGTGCCAATTCGTGCCTAAAACTTGCCGTCCTGCCGAATTGTCTGTGCCAAATAGGCAAAAAACTCTGCGGACATTTAAAGCTGTCCCGCTTCACAGCGAGCAATTTCCCAAGCTTCTTGAGCCAAAGCTAAAAGCTCACGTTCATTTTCTAGAGCTGAATGTGGAACTCGGTAAGTATTGGCAAAAGTATAGCGTCCTCCCGAAACCAGAGGATGTGAGCCTTCTGCTATATATTTTTGGCGCGTGCAATCATTGACGCGAAAAAAAAGAGAACCTTGAGAGGCAATACCAAAATAGGTGCCGTCTTTAAATAGGGCAAAGCCACCGAACATGGGACGCATATCAAAAGGGCCAAAAGACTTTATTTTGGCAGCTGCGGCACAATTATCAAGCTGATCGAACATAGTTCCGCCCAATTCTCTTAATTCGCTTAAAATCCCGCTTTTGAGGCACTTTTCACTGTTTTATAAAAGGCTGTTGTCTAAGGTAAGGCAGGAAGAAATTTACAGGTGGCTAATCATCATTGGCTTCAGCGCTGTGGTTGAGTCTGTCTCTTGTGGCAAGATCGCAACTCAGAAGATGGCTGCGTAAGTTTTTATAAGGATGCGTCTTGGTGCTGCGGCGTCAGTCAGGAGGGTTATTATGGCGGTAAAGACCGTAAAAGAAAAAGTTCCCGTAATTGTTCTAACTACTTCTTATCGTCTTGAAGGCGACATGCACGTGGTACCGGGTGGAAGATTGCTCGATGAAATAAATCGCGAGCGAGGCTTTATTCCTCTTACCAACGCCACTCTCTTCGATCCCGTGAGCGGTCAGCCTGTGGATACTTTGGAGTTTATTGCGGTCAATAAAGAGTTGGTTCTCATGGTCGCTCCGGTTGAAACTCCCTCCAAGTAACAAAGCGTAAAATAAAAAAAAGCGAATAGTTTTCCATATGTTTATAAGATACTTAGGTCATTCCAGTTTTTATATCCGTTCTTCCAAGGGTACTGCCCTCGTTTTAGATCCTTATTCCAGTAATATCCCTTATCAGTTTCCTTCCATAGATGCTGATATTGTAGTGATGTCGCACGAACATCGGGATCACAACGCTTCCTATCGTGTCGGTGGCAATCCTATGCTGGTTAAGCCAACTTCTCCTTATCTTATGGAAAATGAGCTTAATGTCGTCCGTACTCAGGAACATCTGACTTTTTATGGTGTTCCTACCAATCATGACAATATTAACGGTCGCCGTCGCGGTCCCAACACCGTTTGGCATTTCTATTGGGAAGGGATCCACTTCGTACATTTGGGCGATCTGGGCCATATCTTAACCGAAACTCAGGTAGGGCAAATTAGCAAAGCTGACGTGCTCTTTATTCCTGTTGGCGGAAACACTACTTTGGGTCCGGCTGAAGCAGGCTTAGTTATCAACCAATTGCAGCCCAATATCGTTTTACCTATGCACTATAAGACTGACAAAATTGCCAACTTAAATATGTGTTCCAATACCTTGGATGATTTTGTAGTGCGCATGGATAGAGTAGAGGATATGGCTAGTATGTCTATGGATATTTCCCAAGAAACTCTGCCTGTGGAAACTACTGTAGCTCTTTTACGTTACGAATAGTATAAGCTTGCAGCTTTTAATTTGGATTATTCTAAAGCGGTTTTTCAGACTGGCGATTTTAGTTTCGCGGCCGATTAAACCGCTTTCTTGTTTCAAGAGGCATCAATGCGCAGTAAAGTTTGCCTTTGGTTTTTATTTTGTATATGTTTTTGTTTAGGCTTGTCTGGTGGCTATGCTAAAGCCCAAGAGCAAGTTGTAGTAGTTGGTGGAACTTTTTACGATTGTCGCTATGGTGATATTTTATTGGGCGCCAACAATTTAACTTTGGCCCCCCATGCAAAAATAACTGTGCAAAATATATCGCTATCGGAAAGCAAATTGGATAAAAAATATGCCAAAATGCTCGGTTGTGCTCATCTTAACGAACTAGGTTTAGTAACAGAACTCCATTTAGATCCAGTCTCAATAGTTCATGAACCTACTTGCGACTTCGCTTTTTTGGAATACGGCCCTCAAATAGAATGCCAGGGAGGTGAACCTGTATTCGTTAGATTTTATGCCATGGAAGCTCTGTCTATTTATGAAGGTTTAGATCTTTATATAGACGGTCGGGCCGTAAATAGCGCTCAGATAAAACATCCCGGTTTTATTTATTATCCTGCTAATCTAAGTCCAGGCCACCATAGTTTTCGTTTGGAAGTTCGCCGAGGCTCTAATACACTCAACACTTTACAATGGGAAACTTCTTCGGCTGTAACAAATCGCTAAAAGTTAGGGAGAAGGCAAATTTGTCTTTTTAAGGAAAGAAAAATTTATGCTTGAATCAGGACAAGAGCTTCTAAGACGCCAGCGGCGTATGGTCGAACATCTGACCTGGAAATCGCTGGAAAGCAAACCTACTTTATTTCGCTACGTACAAGAACCTATTTATAGTCTTACAATTACCGAAGAATACTTAATCGAATTTTTACATCAAAATCAGCTCGAATTTGAATTGCAACCGCGCTATAATCCCGCTTCTCCGGTAGTATTGCACGTTACTATAAATGGTGTGTGCCAAAAAGTAAAACTCAATTGTATAAGTGGTTTGTCTTGTTCTTGTGCTTTCATGACCGCCCGTACTCAATTTGCTAACGATTTTAAAGGTTGGTTGGATAGAGTAATAGGCAGCGAGCGCTTTGACCGCACCCAATATATCGGCACGCGCCGTTGGGTCTCTTATCCTTACGCTTTGCCCTTATACGATACTGTGTATAAACCAGGTTCAACTTTACCTCAGTTGGCCAAAGATTCGCGCCACGCTTCATATTTATTCAATTTTAATAGCAAAGAGCAAGAATTTCTGCGCATTTTGGAAGAAGTTGTCGGTGAAAGTGACGATTCCGATAATCCTTTATTTGTTAGTGTTTATCCGCGCATCAATTCTAGTGGCAGTATAGAATTGGTTATTGCTAACTTAGAAGGCAAGCAACCGGTGCGTATTTTTTCCTCAGGCAGCCATCCTATCATTTATCAAATTATTACTGAAAATACCGAATTGGTCATACCTTTAAAAACTTATCTTGACAACGCTTTGGGCAGCGAAAACTTAGACTTACCCAATTGTCGTACTAAAGGGAAAATGCTCTCTTTAATTTATACTCACCGCTCTCCCAGCAGTATAGAAGAGTTATTTGCTGAGGATGACTAGTTTTTTTAGGGTAAAAATATATGCGATTTAAATATTATTTATTTTTAGTAGGGTTGGGATTTTGGCTAAGTTTGTTTATGTTCATTCCTTATTCAGTCGAAGCTCAAACTCAGAGCGAAGGGCAAAATTTTTCTATTAAAACTGATAATTCTGAAGTTGCTCAAAAAGGGAAAAAGTCCATTTTAACAGTCTTTGGCAATCCTGCCGACAGTGCCTATTTGCAAGCTACGGTTAAACGCTTGGAGTTTTCCATGGAGGAAACTTTGCCCGATCTTTATCCGGGCCAGCAAATTTGCCTATCCAACGGTTTGCTGATTAAAAATGTTGCTTATCCCAATCTCAAAACCGAGATTTTGTCTTTTTCCGATCATCCTGAGCGCGTTAAAGAGCGCGGTTTGTTATTTAAAGGAGGACTTATTCCCTTTAAGCCTTTGCGTTTTCAATATTATCACGAAGGTGGCAAAGAGGATAATCAATTGTGGCTTCGCTTAGATTTGCGTAATAATTCACGGCGCCAAAAAGCTACAGTTATGCTAATTGAGGGTGAAGGTGGCCCAAATAGAGATTATTTTCAGGCTGGACATAAAAATAATGAGCAATTTTTGCGCCATTTAGCTGCTGGTTGCGCTCGCCTTTTGGAAATAGATCCCGAGCAAAGTATAACTATTTTTTGTCAAAAATTACCCTATTGCCAGGTGCTTAGCGGTACAACTCAATTTACTCTTTTGGAAGGCGGCGAAGTAAGTTTTTATCTAAATGCTTTGGAAGATCCTCAGGAGATGTTAAGCTTTAATTTGCTTTCCAATCCCAAAGATGTTCACGCTCGCGGCATCTACGCTTGTGCCGATCAATTTATCAATAAGGCCATTATAGTCAAAGATGATAAAGCTTCTGAAGTACGCGCTGCTGTAGGAGCGCTCAGACAGCCCAACATAATAGTAGGTCCAGAACTTAGAGGCGACTATGGAGTCGTTTACGCTTTGCAATTTTTGCTTATCAATCAAACCGCAAGTGCAGCCGATTTTGAACTTGTGATCAATCCCAGAGGGGGAAAGGCTACAGCCACCGTTTTAGAACAAACTGATTTTTATAATCAAATAATAGAGCCTGCTGCCTGGTTAAGCGAACAAGTGCCCGATTTAGCCTATTTCCGTTTTGGCAATCAATATAATGATCGCTCTTTGGTTAAAGAAGCTGAACCTTTTAGTGAATATAAGGCTGCTTTGCTTTCTGTGCCTGCCGGACAGAGTGCAGTTGTGCGCCTTCTGACGCTTCCGGAAGGAGCTTCCAACTACCCAGTGCGCTTTATCATGCGCCGGGGTGTTAAATAGGGTTGGAAAGAGAAGCAGCCTTTGTAGATTAGGCTAGTTTGTCAAGTAGCAGGCGCACGGCTTGACGCACAGCCTGGCCGCGGTGGCTTATCTCGTTTTTTTCTTGTTCACTAAGCTCGGCCATGTGGCGACCGTTTCCTAAATCGGGTATAAAGATAGGATCGTAGCCAAATCCACCGCGACCGTAAGCTTCAAAAGCAATATGGCCGGGGCATAGTGCTTCGGCTTTAATATAGTCATCGGCAGAAGAAACTAAACCTAATTTATCCAAACCATCAATAACGCACAAGCAGCGAAACTGAGCATGACGCTTCTCCAAAGGCTCATTATGTAAAATTTCCAAAACTTTTTCGTTCTTTTCCGCTTGGTTTTGGCATTGACTTAAAAAACGATGGGAAAATAGTCCTGGCGCTCCCTCTAAGGCGTCTATTTCTAAGCCGGAATCGTCTGCTAAACAGGCCATATGGGCAGCCTGTCCGTAGTGTTTGGCTTTAATGAGCGCGTTCTCTAAATAGGTGTTGCCGGTTTCCTCCGGTTCGGTAATAGTATGTTGAGGATCTATTTCGCTTAAACTTACTAACTCTATGGGCCAACCGGCTAAAATCGCTTTCATTTCTGCAGCTTTATGAGCGTTGCCAGTTGCTAAAAGTAATTTAGGTATTGCTTGATTTGACACGATTAATCTCCGCCCACTTTTCATCTATTTCCCATTGTTTAAGCTGGATATTTTGGCAAGTCGCTTGTAAATCTGGGTCTTTGACCTCACCTTTGACGTAGCTTTCGTAAACTTTAAGAGCTAGAGCGTTTAAAAGGCCATCTTTTTCTTGGCGCAAAGTACGCACTTCTGATTTGAGTCGTTCTATCTTTAATCTGGTTTCGGCCGAGCTGACCAATTCGTCGCGCTTCCTAGCAGCTGCGTCGGCTAAACCTTTCATAATGTCACCGGTGGCGCTAAAAAAGCCGTTAGCCATAAAATGCTCCTTTCAAAACAGCCCTCTTGCTCAGCTTTAGTCGCTATGACTTTAGTCGGGTGAGAGGGCTGCGTATTTTCTCAAGTGTGAATTACTTTAATTTGAGTTTTTTCATCACACGATCGGCCGTTTCGATTACGCGGTCAATTTCTGCTTCTGTGTGAACGGCAGAAATACAAGCGGCGTCGGTTGTTGACGGCGGGAGATAGATACCTTCGTCCAACATAGCGTGGAAGAATTTGGCAAAGGTCTCATAATCGAATTGGGTGCTGTCTTGGTAGTTGCGCACTTGCTTGGGGCCAAAAGCGATAAAGAACATAGAGCCTACGCTTTGCACCAGCATGCCACCTACTTCTTTAAGACCGTTGACTAAACGATTGGAGAGAGTTTCCAAACGCTCATAAACTCCGGGCTGGAAGGCCAACTCCAATTCGGCAATAGCGCCGTAGACGCTTATGGGGTTGCCGCAATAGGTGCCGGCTTGATAGATCGGGCCGGTAGGGGAAACGCTCTTCATATATTCGGCTTTGCCACCGTAAGCGCCCATAGCTAAGCCACCGGAAATGGCCTTGCCCAAACAAGTGAGGTCAGCAGCAATATGGAAGCGCTCTTGGGCACCGCCTTTAGCTAAGCGGAAGCCGGTGAGAACTTCATCTAAAATGAAGAGGGCTCCGTGAGCGTGGCAGAGATCGCGTACACCTTCAAGGAAGCCAGGTTCGGGAGCGATAACTCCCATAGAGCCAGTCACCGGCTCTAAGATGGCAGCGGCAATTTCGCCGGGATATTGCTCAAATAAAGCTTTTACTTTTTCTAAGTCGTTAAAGTCGGCAACTACAGTTTCGGCAGCTGCTCCGGGAGAGGCACCTAAGGCTAAGGGGCCGCCGTTCTCTTCGGCTTCGATGCCAACTGAGTCTAAGCACTCGACGTGGCCGTGATAGCAACCTTCAAATTTCATGATACGAGGACGGCGAGTAACAGAACGGGCTACACGCAAAGCGGAGTTGACAGCTTCGGCGCCGGAATTGACAAAGCGCAACATCTCCATAGAAGGATAAGCTTCGCGAACCATTTGGGCCAGCTTCAGCTCGCCTTCGGTGGAGGCGCCGAAGAGAGTGCCTCGCTCAGCAGCGCTCTTGACAGCTTCAACAATGTGGGGATGGCAATGGCCGAAAAGTAAGGGGCCCCAACCACAGCAAAGATCTAAGTAGCAATTGCCGTCAATATCGTAGACTTGGCTGCCTACGCCTTTGGCAATAATGGGAGGGAAGCCTCCAACTTGGTTAAAACCGCGGAACGGACTGTTGACGCCGCCGGGAATAATGGAAGTCAGTTGAGAGTAAACTCTCTCAGATTTATCTAATCTCATAGTGCCGAACCTGTTCGCTTTAGATGTAAGTGGCCCTGCTAAAGGTGCTATCTGGTAGATAGTTCTCGAATTTTTGACTGTTTATTTTAGTTTGATTTTTTCTAGCTTTGGAAAGAAATATAAGGGACTAATTTTGTGTCGGTGTTACTAGGGGAAAAGGTAGGTATGTAGAAGAAAGAATAGCTTTTTTAGCAAGAGAGTAGAGTTGGTACCGATTTTTTCGAGTTCAGTCGGTGCCGGAGAATTGGAGAATAATCAGCGCTATGCCGGTTTTTGATTATACTGCAGTAGACTCAAGAGGACGAAGTGTCGACGGAACTGTAGAGGCTCCCGATAAGCAAGCCGTTATTCGCGACTTGCGTAATATTCGTTATACTGTAACGACTATCAAAGAGCGTCGTGACCCCACTCGTATTATTAAAGATTTAACTGCTCGTTTTGAGAGGGCCGACTTGTATGCTCTGGCTATTTTTACTAGGCAGTTTGCTGTACTCTTCAACTCCGGTATTTCCACTGTGCGAAGTTTAGACGGTTTAGGCCGTCAAACTCTGAACGGGCCGCTGAGTCGTGCTGTACGTGAAGTCCACGACGATATCCGTATGGGTTACACGTTGGCCAAATCTATGAGTAAGCATCCTTTGGTCTTCGATCAGCTTTACATAGCCATGGTTCGAGCTGGAGAAATGTCTGGCTCTATGGGCGATATTATGGAGCGTCTGGCCAACTTGCTCGAACGTGAGGTGCGTTTACGCGCCAAAGTATCTTCAGCCACCACCTATCCTTTGGTAGTATTTGGTGCTTGCTGTTTGGTAACTTTTGTATTGGTCAACTACGTATTCCCTACCTTCGTAGCTCTGTTTGAAGGTATCGATGTTCAGCTTCCTGCCATTACCCGCAGCCTTATCTGGATTACCAAGATGGCCACCAATCCTTTCGTAGTTGTCAGCACTTTGGCTGTTATTGGTTTGGTTTCCTATTTTGTCGGTCAATATGTCCGTACAGAAAAGGGTAAACGCGCTCTTGATGGCATGATGTTAGATATGCCTTTGATTGGCCCGGTTATTCAAAAAGTGGCCCTTTCCCGCTTCTGCCGTACTTTAGGCACCTTGATCGCCAGCGGTGTTCCTGTGGTTCACTCTTTAGAAATTGTTAGTAAAGCGGTGGGCAACTCCGTTATTGGTGATATTCTTTTGGAAGTGCAAATGGGTTTGAAGCAAGGTATGCGTCTTTCCGAGCCCATTAAGAAATATAAAATTTTCCCGCCTATGCTTTATCAAATGATTGCTGTAGGTGAAGAGACCGGTAACTTACCCACTTTGCTCGATAAGTTGGCCGATTTCTACGATTTGGAAGTCGAACACGTATTAGAAGCTCTCACTTCCATGCTCGAGCCTATCATGATCTTCTTCATGGGTCTGGTCGTAGGTTATGTCTTGCTGGCTGTATTCTTGCCCGTTTACGATTTGGTGGGCAAATTCTAAAATTTAAGCCTTAATTGGGAGCCGTCGTCAGCTTAGAGCTGGGGACGGCTTCCTTCGTTGCTAGGGGCTTTGCCAAAAATTACTGATATATAAAGTAGTGAAGCGCTTTTAGGCGCTGCTAAAAATGAGGAAAATATGGACGACAACACACAAACAAATGCCGAAGTCGTTGACAACGGACAAGTTGCTGCTACCAATGCGCTTGCTGTCGATGAACGCATAGAAAAAGAAATTCGCAGAAGACGTACTTTTGCTATTATTTCTCACCCTGACGCTGGTAAGACTACTCTTACGGAAAAATTGCTCCTTTACGGAGGCGCCGTCAATTTGGCGGGTGTAGTTAGAGCTCGTCGCTCGCAGAATAGTGCAGCTTCTGACTTTATGGAAATCGAGAAGCAGCGTGGTATTTCTGTGAGTTCTACGGTTTTGAGCTTTGAATATAATGGTTGCTTGCTCAACTTGTTAGATACTCCCGGTCACCAAGATTTTAGTGAAGATACCTATCGCACTCTTTTGGCTGTAGATAGTGTGATTATGGTTCTCGATGCTGCTAAAGGTATTGAGGCTCAAACCCTCAAGCTTTTCGAAGTATGTAAACGTCGCCACATTCCTATGGTGACTTTTATTAACAAGCTCGACCGTCCCAGTTTGGATCCTTTAGAGCTTACTGGCGAAATTGAGCGAGTGCTCAATGTCCATACTGTGCCTATGAACTGGCCTTTGGGTAGTGGAGAACACTTTAAGGGTGTGTTTGAGCCTTCTACCGGTCGTTTGCATCTTTTTGAAAGACGTGATCACGGCGCTCGTAAAGCTGAAGTTAAAATAGTTGACCCCCACTCCGAGGAAGTTGCTTCTTTAGTTCCCTCAGATATTTTCCAAAATTTCAGCGAAGAAATTGAACTTTTGCAATTGGCTGGCGAAGAATTTGACAAAGAAGCCTTCTATCGCGGTGAGATTACTCCCGTCTTCTTTGGCAGTGCTTTGACCAATTTTGGTGTGCAGCTTTTCTTAGATCAGTTTATCGATATGGTTCCCTCTCCGCCAGCTAGAAATAGCGACAAAGGCTTGATTCCTCCGGAAACGCCCTCTTTTTCCGGTTTCGTTTTCAAGATTCAAGCCGATATGAACCCTCGTCACCGTGACCGTGTGGCTTTTCTGCGCATTTGTACCGGTCGTTTTGAGCGTGGTATGAAAGTGCATTGCGCTCGCACTGGCGAAGTTATCCGCTTAACTTATCCTCAGCGTTTATTTGCCCAAGAGCGCGAAACTGTCGATGAAGCTTTCCCTGGAGATGTTGTTGGTTTGGTCAACTCCGGCGAACTTGTTTTGGGAGATACTTTAGTTGAGGGAGAGGATGTACATTACGATCCTATTCCTTTATTCCCGCCGGAACACTTCTGCCGTGTGATTGTAGACGATCCTTCGCGACGCAAACAATTCAACAAAGCTTTAGATTTGCTGCAGCGTGAGGGCGCTATCCAGATCTTCTGGCCACCGGAAGAGAGTACTCGCATGCCTATTATGGGTGCTGTTGGTCAATTGCAATTTGAAGTTGTGGCCCATCGTTTAAAAACTGACTACGGTGTAGACGCTAGATTTGAGCCTATGTCTTTCCGTTTAGCTAGATGGGTAGTTGGCACTCCCGAAGATTTGGAAACTTTCGAGCCTTCGCGTTTAGCCTTAAAAGTAGCTGATGGCAATGACCGTTTAGTTTGTCTTTTCCCTTCTGAGTGGGACTTAGACTACACGGCAGAAAGAAATCCTAAGTTGCAATTCCTGTCTGTGAGTCCTCGCTAATTGCCATGAATGACTTTCAAGCTTGTCCGACCTTTTCAGCCTCGATGCCGTATCGGTTTGAGAGTGTGCGCAGCTTTTTTGCTTGCACTCGCATCAAGAGCGGTTCGGTACTTATTGCCGAGTCGCAACTTTTAGCTGGAGAAACGGATTCTGATGTCGAGGCGGCAGACAAGCTTGAAGTTACTTCAAACGAAAACGCACTTCAGAATCCGTACTTGGCAGAATTGGCCAGAGAAAGGGCCAGGCGCCCGGTGTCTGCTTGTCCCTTTCGTTTGCTCAACGAATCGATGATGCAAGCCGAAGTTGATGGCTTAATTTGGTTGCGTCCAGTTAGTGTTGCCGCCCATTGTGGGCAAATAAAATTTGCCAGAGATCCGGAGTTGCTAAATGAAAGCTTAAGTTTATTTTTGTATAAAGCTTTTACCGGTGAAACTTCAGTTTTTGGTGTAGCTCAGGGGCGAGGTCAAATATATTTAGCCAATGGCGCCCACAGAATCTTTTTTGTCTATTTAGATAATGAAGTGATCAATTTGCAAGGGACATCCGTGTTGGCTTTTGAGGACAGTTTAGAGCACAAAGTACAAATGATCGGCAATGCGGTCGGCCTGACTGTGGGTGGTATGTACTCTCTGCGCCTGGAAGGGCACGGTTGGGTTGCTTTCTGTTCTTGCGGTTGGCCGATTGCTTTACCTTGCACAGCTGCCAATCCGCTCACTTGTTTGCCTATAAAGGCTTTGGCCTGGAGTGGTAGAGCTGAGTTGAAAGTGCAAGCTGATGTCAGCCGTATGAATTTAATGAATCGCGGTGTGGCAGATATTATGCAAATTGTATTTACCGGCGGCGGTTTTGTAGCTATTCATGGCGATGAAGAGTATATGTATCCCAAAATAAAATAGCTAAGTGAGCTATCTTGGAGATAAACGACAACTCACTCAGCTATTGGCAAGTACAATTAAAGCGTTACTTTAAGCTTTCAGCCAGGTGCTTTTTAAGCTTTTTGGCTTGAAATTGCTTGCGCAGCTTGGATAACATGTTTAGCCAAAATGACGTTGGTAACGGCACCCACGCCGCCGGGAACGGGCGTGACAGCTTGCACTACTTGAGCATCTTGCCAACAAACGTCGCCACAAAGTTTGCCTTGTGCATTTACGCTTGTGCCTACGTCTATAACTATTTGTCCCGGGTGTAAGTATTTTTTGTCTACCAGATTCGGCTGGCCCACAGCTGTAATCAGTAAATCTGCTTTTTGAGCCAAAGCGAAAGCTTCTTTACTGTAACTATGACATATAGTTACAGTGGCATTTTCTTCCAGAAGCAACATGGCTGCCGGTTTGCCCACAATTTGGCTTCTTCCCAATACGACAGCATTTTTGCCTTCGATATTAAAGCCGTAATATTTTATAATTTCCATGCAAGCTTGAGCTGTGCAAGGGGGAAAGCCCATTTGCGGACGACCGGTATAAACTCCTACTTGAGAAGTAAGCGTAATGCCGTCGGCGTCTTTACGCGGATCTAAAACCGCACAGATCGCATTTTTGTCTATATGGCTTGGCAAAGGCATAAAAACGAGAACGCCATGTACATTTGGATCATTGTTAAGAATGTCTATTTGCTTAAGTAAATCTTTTTGCTCGGTGTTGGCCGACAATACGATATTGTGTACTTTAATGCCTACAGAAAGGCAACGTTTAGAAGCTGCTCTTTCATAAGCTATGTCATCTTCGCGTTCGCCTAAACGTATGGTAGCCAACATAGGCTCTACGCCTTTGTCTTTAAGCTGTCTGGCTTCTGTATGCAAATGCTTGGCAATTTCTTGGGTAATAACTTTTCCGTCTAAAATTAAAGGCACAAAACGACCTCGCTTAATTTCTCAGTTGTTTGGCTATCTGACTGTAAATAGCTTCAGCTCGCGGCAAATATTCATTTAAGATGACGTCAGCTTGTTTGTTCAACTCTTGAGCATTTATTTTATTTGTCATAGCTTTAGTGTTGATAAAAACGTTCAGAGCGGCTGCCTCTAAGGCTGCTCGACAAAAAGAAGCGCCTGACGCAGCATCACTTATGGCCAAGCGTGAGCCCTTGAGAGCCATAATTTCCAATATTTCTATAGCACGAGCACACTTTTCCATAATGCGCAAGGGAGCCAAACTGGCTGAGTAAAGTGCTTTTTCCATAACTGTTTCTTTGTGCAACTTCTCTTCTTCGGTATTTTTAGGAAGTTGGTAAGCCGCTGCCAGTGGCTCAAAAGCTCGGGCATCTTCTTCTATAAGATCAATTAGCTCTTGTTGCAACTGTTGCAATTCTTTTTGCAACGACTTGAGCTCTGGTTCAAACTCGGCATATTTCTTTTTGCCTATAGTTAGAGCTCCAGTCATGTGACCTAAGGCAGTTCCCAGCGCTCCCACTAGAGCTGACGCTCCACCACCTCCGGGTACGGGGGCTTTGGAAGCCAGCATATCTAAAAAGTTTTGACAATTAGTATTTTTAAAGTCCATTAGATTGCAAATTCTCTTTTTATGTTATGAAAAACTAATTATTTTTGACTTTGCGCCAAAATATCTTCGATAATATGTACGCACTTGTCAGCATTTTCAGCGTCGCTGAAAACTTCAGCCATTTCTTGCACTTTACGACGTTTGTCTATAGCTTTGCGAATAGCTGAATTTAAAGCGCTGGGAGTAATTTTTTTAGCTTCAAGAGTAGTGCCAACATTAGAATTTAAGACACGCTGAGCTACTTCCAACTGGGAGCGTACTTGAGGAACTACACAAACAGGCACTCCGTGAGATAAAGCTTTTTGTACAAAGCCCAAACCTCCACAACAGACTGCGCAAGAAGCTCTCTGTAAAATTTTATTATGAGAAGCAAAACGGGTGACTATAGCCTCGTCCATATTTTTAAATTCGTCTAAGGGAATGCTGCACGTAGTAGCTACTACTTGATAGCTATTGGAAGGCATAGCCGCTACAGTTTGTTTGAGTAAGTAAGCATTGTCTTGATAAGAACAGCCTAAGCTGACTAGAATGATCTGGCGAGAGTCATTGGCTATTTCTAATTCTGAATCGATAGAAGGCTCCCAATGGCAAGGGCCTACTAAATTGACATTGCTTGGCCAGGGACGCGGATATTCGAAAGGCTCAGAAGTAAAATAAAGGAAATTGGGCAATTGCGAACACCAAGTTTGCATATCTCGCAAGGGAAGAATGCCCAGTTTCAAAAGAAAATCATTAAAATAATCAAGCTCGCACTCAAAACATTTTTGGATAGAGCCAGAGCGAGCCCAATTTTTGATAGCTCCGAAAGCACCTTGCGAATAGGGTAAGCCGGGGCCAAATAAAGGAATACCTTGAGCAGGGAAGGGAACCAAATCGGCGCTCCAACTGACTACAGGCAATTTGGAAGCCATGGCTCCGGCGGCTGCTCCTAAACAACTGGCATTCACAATGACTAGATCCGGGCTGTCATAGCGCAGGGCTGCGGCGAAATCGTTAAAATCAAAGCGAGAACGACGAATCAAATATTCGATAAGCTTGCTCAGAGATTGTTCGTAGGTGTCACATTGCCAGTCGTCCAAGCGAAAGAATTCTACATAGTCGGAAATAGGAGAGGCTTCCAAACCAGTTCTGCGCAAGGTCTCTACACAGTGACGTCCGGTTTTGACAATTACTTTGTGGCCGTTTTCAGTCAGTTTAAGTAAAGTGGGAACGAGAGGATAAATCTGACTGCGGCTGGCTTCTGAGTATACTAAAATTTTTGCCATGACGGCCTCTCCTTTAAAAATAAGGGAAGTGCGCTGGAGACGGGCCGCAGACCTTTTTTATATGCTCTCTGTCTAAGGAACGGAACCTCTTATGTTTCCAACGCTTTTAGAAAAGAATATGTTTAGACCGCAGCGCAAAGCGAGCCGAAACATACTTGCATTTGTTTAGCTAAAGAAAGCCTTAAACCCTGCCAAAGGCTGAATCTTGGGCAGAAGTCGACCTAAAAGCTAGGGCTTATCCAATTCGGCAATTTGTACAGGAGACAGAGTGGGCTCTTGTTTATCAACTTGATCAGCTTGGGTAGAATCTTGCGCAGTATCGGAGGGAAGTACCTGTTTATCGTCAGGGGAAGACTCTGATTCAGACTTCGATTCAGCGTTGTTTTCAGAAGAGGGACCACCTAATTGAGAAGAGACCAAAGCTACAAAAACCAAAGCAATACCCAGAGCTATGCGGCTAGTCATGGGATCGTTTTTAAAGAAAACTCCGCACATACAAGCAAAGGGCGATTCTGTGGCAAAAATAACTGCTGTAACTGTGGGGTTTATATACTTGATGCCTATATTCATCATGGTAATAGCCAGCAAAGTGGCCATAATGGCCAACCAAGCCAAACCTCCCCACTCGGACCAAGTGAGCTCGGCAGGAAAAGGCTTGCCGAAAATGGCAAATACCCAACCCCACATAGAGGCAAAAACGAATTGTAAGCAACTTAAAGGCAACAATTCTGATGTTTTAGAGCATCTAGATACGGCAATAATGTGGGCGGCAAATAAAACCGCACTAGATAAAGAAAGCAAATCTCCGTAATTAAAGCTGTCTACAGAAATTGGGCCGGCAATACAATAGACACCCATAAAAACCAGAATAGCTGCCGCATATACAGGTATAGCAATTCGTTCGCGATATAAAGCCCAAGCTAAGAAAGGCACAACTACTACGTTTAGTCCGCAATATACCGCATTTTTACTTACGGTAGTAAAGAAAAGCCCGTACGACTGAACTGCATAGGCAAAGTAGAGCAAAGTGCCGACGAGGAAACCGTGTTTGAGCAACTCCCAGCCGAATTTATCTCGTCCCTGATAGAGAAAATAAGCAAGTCCTACGGCAGCTACACCAAAGCGAATAGCCAAAATATAGTTCATGGGGACTATCTCTTGGACGTCCTTCATGACCATAAATGAAGCTCCCCAGATGGCTGCGGTAGCTAAGAGCAGCAGAGAAAACAAAACCTGCTTAGAACGAGATAACATATATATTCAGATGGCTCAAACTTTCTGTACAAAGTAAGGCTCTACACACAGAACAAGAACACGTCTAGGACACCTGGTCGCGCGTTTTTTTTCCGTGAGCACGCGTTTCAACTCTATCAACTTAAAACCAAAGAATCAACTCCCACCTATTGTATCAACTATAAATGTCCTCTACTAAATGTAGTAAAATAAAAACTATATAATAACATTTTGTATTGTTACGTGATATTTAGTCCTTTTGTTTTTCGTTTTGAAACTTACCGCGCAGAGTAGAGAGCGTTTAATTGAATCGGGCAGGAATAACAGATCCGGTAACGCAATTTTGTTGTCCAATTTGGTTGATGGGAAGAATATTTATGAAACGAATAGCCTTTGTCATAGGCTCTGTAATAATTGTCGGCATATTGGCCCTGTTGCTTATTCCTGATATGCGCAGAAGTCTCTTTGGTATCTCTATGCCTTTAAAACTTCAAGAAGGCAAGGCCGACGTGGTAAATGTCGTTTCCATGCTTTTAAATGGACGTGAAATAAGAGGATTAAGTGAAACTCCCAATTTAGAAATAGATGAGAGCGTTCAGCCTGACGTATACGATTTAGCTCTCAGTTTTATTGAAAAAACTGAGCGCGGTGGAGCTCAGCCTGTAGTCAATTATTTAGTAAAAGAAGCCAAATTGGCTCAAATCGGAGTTAATAAGCC
>OQVS01001147.1_pt1 | contig 18247 bp, 16 predicted proteins | sample 1691601 | NCBI WGS metagenome assembly OQVS01 (sample SAMN03418268, study PRJEB22391) | human gut metagenome | biome: human-gut; feature: organic feature; material: feces | host: Homo sapiens | place: Tanzania | collected 2013-01
ACAATTGGCGTCTAAGTATAAGACCGGAGTGGCAACTTGGCTCGAGTTGGAAGAAAGTGTAGGGGAGAGCCAATTGCTGGAAGTATCCAAGTTTACTACCGCTAAAGTTGCGCCATTTTTGTGGCAAAGGTCAGCCATTTGAGCGATTAAATGGCGATATACTTGATGGGATGCTTCTTTATCAAAACGCACGCGGCGCGTTTGCTCAGTTAATTTATTTACATAAAGGCGATTGGCAAAGTTGACTGTGCGCAAATATCTTTCGCCCGGCCAAGCTAAATGGCGCAAAGGGTGAAATATTATTGCCTCGGAAGAACGCGCTTCAAAATATGGTGTTTCGATAAAATCGAAGCTTTCGGCTTCTTTGCCGAAAATACGGCAGGACACGTTGCGCATTAAATGATCGTTTATAAAAGCGTAAATAACTAAACGCGGCTTAGCTCCTTGGCGGAAAAATTTTTCCAAGCGCTTCAGACATTGGTAGGTGCTGTAACCTATAACTCCACCGTTGGTGAAATAAAAGCGCTTTTGCTTTTGGTTGAGAAGCCAGCCAAAAGTAGCTTCATCTTTTACACCCATGCCAAAAGTGTAAGAACAGCCCAGCAAAAGGGCTTGTTGGCGTTGCTTGGCCAAAATAGATGCTTGCTCCGGCGGATAGGAAAGGCGGCAAAAGTTTTTACCTACAGTAGTTTTGGCTTGCGGATCTTCTCTAGAATAAGAAAGTCCTGGCACAGGCAGCCAACCGCACTCTTCATCATCAAAGTGGGCTGCTTCGAGATGGCGCGGATTTGGTAAAGCGTAGCCTTTAAAAGCTAAGTAGGCTTCACTGATAAATAAAAATAATAGAGGTAAAGCCAAAACTATAGCAATTTTTTTTAATATGGCAGTGCGTTTGGAAATTGAAAACATGTTTTAACTTTTAGCGTAGAAAGAGAGATATTCCCTGCTATTTTGGCTTTAGGTAAGTTTTTGTGGCTGTAAAAGTGCAGGAATGTAGAACAAGGGGCCTTCCATTTTTGTTGCCTCTGTGGTATAATTAGCGCCGTTCATGCTGGGTTAGTTAAAGACCTAGAAATCTAGCAACCCTGAAACCGACAAAAAGGCGCGGTGTTAAGGGTACAAAGAGGGTAAAAACGTGAAAGCAAACACTCATCCGAAGTTGCACAAAACAACCATCCGTTGTTCCTGCGGCAACACTTTTGAGACCCTGGCTACCTTGGAAGACATGCGCGTTGAAATTTGCAGCGCTTGCCATCCTTTCTACACCGGTAAGAAGCGTGCTGTCGCTCGCGAGGGACAGGTAGAGAAGTTCCGTCAGCGTTATAAAATTAAAGATTAGTTGCTATACGACCGGCTTCGAGCCGGTTTTGCGGAGTAGCGTTTCTAGGGTAAAAAGTATCCTCGGGAACGCTTTCTGCGTATTATGGGGGAATTTTTTGCAGCGTTTCAGCTTTTGAGAGGCTGCCTGGCAAGCGCGGGGAGGGGTTGCCAGAAATGCAACGAGTGCCCAATCTAGGGCATTTCGTTGTTTTTTAGTTTTTTTTTGAGGTACGAATTATGCTCGATTTATCCAAACTTAAGGAAATGGAGCGTCGCTTTGAAGAGCTCGAACACAGCTTGTGCAATCCCGAAGTATTGAGCAATCCTGCCGAGTATCAGAAGCTTTCCAAAGAGCGCAAGTCTATCGAAGAAGTGGCTTTGCGTTCTCGGGATTTAGGCAATGTCGTCGAGCATATCAATGAAAGCCACCACGCTTTAACCGCTGAAAGCGATCCGGAGATGCGCGAACTTTACCGCGCCGAAATTGAAGAGCTCGAGCAACGCCGCACCCAGTTAGAAGACGAGCTTACTCGCTTGCTTTTGCCTCGCGATCCTTATGCCGGACGCAACGTTATTGTAGAAATTCGCCCTGCCGCTGGTGGCGAAGAGTCTTCCTTATTTGCCCAAGAGTTGTTCCGCATGTATTTATATTATGCCGATCGCATGGGCTGGAAGACAGAAATTTTGGCTCGCCAAGACACCGATTTGGGCGGCATGAAAGAAGTTACTTTCTCTATTACCGGCCACGACGTCTATCAGCATATGAAGTTTGAAAGCGGCGTCCACCGTGTGCAGCGCGTGCCTGCCACCGAAGCTTCTGGTCGTATCCATACTTCCACTGTCACCGTAGCGGTATTGCCCGAAGTAGATAGCGTCGACGAAGTGCCTATCAACGAAAAAGATTTGCGCATTGATACTTATCGCTCTTCTGGTGCCGGCGGTCAGCACGTAAACAAAACCGAATCGGCTATTCGTATTACTCACTTGCCCACAGGTTTAGTGGTAACTTGCCAAGACGAGCGCTCTCAGCGTCAAAACCGCGAGAAGGCCATGCGTATTTTGCAAGCTCGCCTCTTAGAGATCGAGAGACAAAAAGCCGAAGACGAACTTACTTCCAACCGTCGCTCTCAAGTAGGTCAAGGTGACAGATCTGAAAAGATCCGCACTTACAACTTCCCTCAGAGCCGCGTCACCGATCACCGCATCGGTTTTACCGTACACAATATCAATGCCGTTATGGGCGGTGACTTAGATGATATTGTTAAGGCTCTCTGTGAAAATGAGCAAAAAGAGCTGATGGAAAAATTGGGCCAAGATTAGCTCTTTTTTAGGGTGAATTTTTTGCATCATATCGACAATTTTCCTACACCGCCCATTTTGCAAGACGTTTTGCGCTGGGGGAAAGATTTGCTAAAAGACAGCGGATCTTTTGGCCCTGGCGAAGCTCGCCGCGAAGCCGAAATTGTGGTGCAAGGCTTGAGCGGTTTGACGGAAGTGCAACTATTCACCCAAGCCGGAAGCACGTTGAGTGAGGCTACAGCTGCTCAAGTAAAAGATGGGCTTATACGACGCTTTCGCGGCGAGCCGACAGCCTATATTTTACGAGAGCGCGGCTTTTATGGCTTTACTTTTGCGGTGGGGCCCGGAGTCTTGATACCAAGGCCGGAAACAGAGCTTTTGGTAGATACGGTTTTAGACTGGATAGACGAGTTTAAAACAAAAACACCCAATGGCCAAAGTGTTGTTGACAAAGAAAAAGCTCAGGCGGTCGGCCCCAAGGTGTTGGATCTTTGCACTGGCAGCGGCTGTGTTATTTTAACTATAAAAGCTCTCCGTCCGGAAGTTGAAGCCGAAGCTCAAGATCTTTCGCCGGAAACTTTTCGTTATTTTTCTGCCAACCGAAGCCGCTTGGGGGAAGCTTCGGAAGTAAAATGGCATGGTGGCGATCTTTTTGCCGAAATTAAAGGACGCTTCCATTTTATTTCGGCGAACCCGCCTTATATTGGCACGTCGGAAGGGCCGAGCGCCGACCAAGATGTGGCCGCCTACGAGCCCAGTTTGGCTCTTTTTAGCGGCCGAGACGGTTTAAGTTTAATTAAAAAGCTGATTAGTCAGGCGCCTCAATATTTGGAGCCTGGCGGTGGTTTAGCTTTGGAAATAGGCTGTACGCAAGGCGAAGCGGTGCGCTCGCTCATGCAAGCGGCTGGTTTTGAAAATATAAAAGTCTTACAAGATTTTAACGATCTGGACAGAGTTGTTTGCGGACGTTGGCAGCTTTAGGCTCCGGCTTTCTTCAGCAAATTCGGTTCGGTGGATATATTCACTTTAATGTTTGGGATTGGTAAATATTATCATGGGTAATGTTAGACTTGTTGGTCGCAGCAGATTGGGAGAGCAGTATATCGAGGCCTCCAAAATGCGCGATGAGTATGAGAAAGAAGGCGGCTTCACATCATCAGTTTGGGCAGATGACGCTGTTCGTTATCGCAACGAATTATCCGATCCCGTCAAACGCGCTGTCATTTTTGCTATGCAAGCCCTTTATCAGCGCGAGCTCAATTTTGCCGACTTTGTGCCCGGAGGCGAAGGCGCTTCTCAAGTGCGTCATCTCGTTCTTTCCGACGTGCTTTATTACGAATCAGATCGCTATATTAAAGATCTTACTACTCGCATTTTTGATGGCGTCAACAACCATTTGAGTGAAATAGACACTCTTTTGCAAAAGCACATCACTTGCAATTGGCAAGTAGAGCGTTTGGCTGCCGTCGAGCGCAATTTGCTTCGTATCGGTATTTTCGGTCTTTTGTTTGATGAAGAAGCTGCCCGCACTACTTCCGATAAAGCTATTATCAATTGTTGCTCCGATCTTTCTGAAGAATATTCCACCGAGCGCTCTAAAAATTTCGTTTTTGGCGTTTTAAGTGAAGTGAGCAAAGACAAGAACCAAACTCAAGATACCGACTTAATTGGGCAAGCTGAAGTGAAAGACGAAGAAGCTCCTGAAGAAGAGGCTAAGCAAGAAGCATAGAGGAACCGGCTTATAAGTCGAAAATTTCTCTCGGTAGCTGCCCATAGCAGCGTATTGCTTTAGTTGTCAATTTTTTAGTAATAGGTAAGTAAATTCTGATATGAGTAAAGGCGAGAACGGCACTTCAACCCAAAAGCCTAAGAGTAAATTTGGGTGTTTGGCTCGTTTAGGAAAGATTCTATATTGGGCTAGTTTCTCTGTCCTGTTGGTGCTTATAGCTGCAGGTGTGGCAGGTTATGTTATCATCAACAACTATGCCAAAGGACTACCCGACGTAAGCAAGTTGCATCAATACGATCCGGCTGAGACTACGCGCATCTATTCTTCCGACGGTCAAGTTATCGCTACGCTTTTCCGAGAGAATCGCACTTGGGTTCCCTTGAAAAAGATCTCGCCCAATATGCGCAACGCTATTTTGGCTATTGAGGACTCGCGCTTTTATGAACACCACGGCGTCGATCCCATCGGTGTATTGCGTGCTGCCGTCGACCTTTATCGCTCTGGCGGTCAAGTTCACCAAGGCGCTTCCACCATCACTATGCAATTGGCTCGCGCTTTCTTCCTCAATGACGACTTAAGTTTTCACCGCAAGATCAGAGAAGCTCTTTTGGCTTTACAAATTGAAAAGAGCTTCAGCAAAGATGAAATACTTGAGCTTTACCTCAATCATGTTTATTTAGGCGCCGGCGCTTATGGCGTTCATGCTGCTGCCAATGTCTATTTCTTAACTACTCCGGATAAATTGACGCCGGTACAAGCAGCTATTATCGCCGGTTTGCCAGCTTCGCCCAGCTACTATTCTCCTTTGGTAGACGAACGCGCTGCCTCTTCGCGAGCTTTAGAAGTGCTGGGGCGTATGCGCCAATTGGATATGATTACTCAGAAACAGTATCGCGAAGCCGTCGATACTTTACACAAGGGTATCAAATATGCCAACAAAGGGCGCACCGAATTCCAAGTGCTTAAAGTCCCTTATTTTACGACTTATGTACTTAAAGAGCTTAATAGTCGCTACAGTGAAGATATTCTTTATCGCGGCGGCTTAAAAATTTATACTACTGTAGATCTTAAGCTCCAAGAAAAAGCTGAGAAGATCGTTGCCGAGAAGATCGCTCAAAACAAAGAGTGGTACAATGCTGGTACTGCTGCTGCCGTAGTAGTAGAAAATTCTACCGGTTATATCCGCGCTATGGTAGGTGGCAGCGGTTGGAGCAAAGACAACCAATTCAACCGCGCTTGGCAAGCTCGTCGCCAGCCCGGATCTTGCTTCAAAGTATTCGTTTATACTACAGCTGTAGAATCTGGTTATGGCCCCGATACGATTATCTCTGACAATCCGGCCACCTACAAAATAAGCGATACCGAGACTTGGTCTCCCAAAAACTCTGATGGCAAATTCTTAGGCAATATCCCTATGTTGCGTGCTCTTATGGGCTCTCGCAATGTAGCTGCCGTAAAGTTGCTCACTATGGTTGGCCCCGAGCGAGTTATTGAATATGCCTACCGCATGGGTATCAAAGAGCGCTTGGAGCCCAACCTTTCTTTGGCCTTAGGTTCAGCCGTAGTTACGCCTTTAGAGATGGCTTGCGCCTTTACTTGCTTCCCCAATGGAGGCATTAAGGTTCAACCCAGCGGTATCAAGATGGTCTACGATAATGACGGCAACGTTATTGAAGACAACACCTTCCCACGCCAAGAGGAAGTTCTTTCCGAGTCTACAGCCTACACTATGTGCTCTATGCTTAAGAGCGCTGTTGAAGGTGGTACTGGCTACGGAGCCCAAATTCCCGGACGCGCTGTTGGAGGCAAAACTGGTACGACCGACGATTATCGCGATGGTTGGTTCGTGGGCTTTACTCCTCAATACACTTGCGCAGTTTGGGCAGGCAACGACGACTACACTTCCATGTGGCGCGGCTATGGCGGAGAGGTGGCTGCTCCTATTTGGAAGGCCATTATGAGTTACGCCGTCAAAGATCTTCCCAACAAACAATTTGAAAAGCCCAAATCTGGTTTAGTTTCGGTGCTTATGTGTAGCGAATCGAAGTGCCGTGCTGGCGCCAAATGTATGAGCACCTACAAAGAATATTTCCGTCCTGGTGAAGTGCCTACTAAATTCTGTCCTATCCACGGCGGAGGAGCTTCCGTGCCCAGCATTGCCGCGCCCAAGGATGACGGCTATGGCACCAAGAAAGAAGAGCAGAGCCAAGCCGCTCCGTCTCAAGCAGAAACCGAACCTACACCTGTACCTGCAGACGCTCCCCAAACTTGGGGAGAAGTAGTGCCCGATGTTTCTTCGGAGCATTCCGAATCGGTCACGCCCGACTTGACGCCAGAAAATATACCTATTCCCGATACGGTGTATGCTCCCGATACGGCAGCTCCGCCGCCAGTGAGCGCCCCGGCGTCTGAAGCTCCCGCAGCTGCTCCTCCCGAGCCGCAAGCTGTTCCTATTGGTGGAACTTCCGAAGCGGCCGGAGCTCCTGCCGAGGCTCCTGCAGAATAGCGGTGGGGCACTTTTGGGCAAACAATCATCTTAATGGCGCGATTCGCTTCCTGCACTTTGGCAATTTGGCCCAATTGGCTTAAGAGCAGAAGGGCCTAAGCTGAGTCGCGTAAAAAGTCCCCCTTCGGAGGTTGGATATGGAAGAGCAAGTTAAAAGTGAAGGCGCCGTTCAAAACGAGTGCCAAAGCGACTGGGATTACCCCTATGTCACCTTAGAAAATATAGGCAAATATGTCGGTCAGAAAGTCGTTATCAAAGGCTGGTTGCGCAAATTGCGTTCCAGTGGCAAGATCCTTTTCTTGCAAATGCGTGACGGTACGGCCACTATTCAAGTGGTGGTAGTCAAGTCGGAGTGCTCTCCTGAAGAGTTCCAAGTTGCCAAGAGCTTAACTCAAGAGTCTTCTTTTGAAATTGTCGGCGTAGTCCGTGAAGATCAGCGCTCAGCTTGCGGTTATGAAATCCAGGCTTTACATGTGCGTCTCATTTCCGGATCAGTCGATTATCCCATCACTCCCAAAGAGCACGGCACCGAGTTTTTGATGGATCACCGTCACCTTTGGATTCGTTCTTCTCGTCAGCATGCTATTTTGCGCATTCGTGCCGAGATTATGCGTTCAATTTGTGAATGGTTAGACAATAACGGCTTCTTGCGCGTCGATAGTCCCATTTTGACTCCTAGCGCTTGCGAAGGCACTTCCACTCTCTTTGAGACTGACTATTTCGATACCAAAGCTTATCTTACTCAGAGCGGTCAGCTCTATGGCGAAGCTGCGGCTATGGCTTTTGGCAAAGTATATTGCTTCGGCCCCACTTTCCGTGCCGAGAAGTCTAAAACTCGCCGCCACTTGACTGAGTTCTGGATGGTCGAGCCGGAGATGGCTTTCACCGATTTAGATCAGAGCATGGAAGTGCAAGAGCAAATGATTAGCCACGTAGTAGCTAACGTCTTGCGCAACCGTTTACCAGAGCTTAAGATTTTAGAGCGCGATTTAAGCAAATTGGAAGCTATTAAGCCTCCGTTCCCGCGTTTATCTTACGACGAGGCCGTCGAATATTTGCAAAGCCAAGGCGTAGACTTCAAGTGGGGAGACGACTTTGGCGCTCCTGACGAAACTATTATCGGTCAGCGCTACGATAAGCCTGTCTTCGTCCACCATTATCCTTGCTCTTGCAAAGCTTTCTACATGAAGCCTGAGCCTGGTCGTCCCGAAGTTTGCCGCAGTGTCGACACTTTAGCTCCTGAAGGTTATGGAGAAATTGTCGGCGGCAGCCAGAGAATCGACGACTTCGATCTTTTAGAGGCCCGCATTAAAGAAAACGGCTTGCCTTTGGAAGCTTACCAGTGGTACTTAGATTTGCGCCGTTATGGCTCCGTACCTCACTCCGGTTTCGGCTTAGGTATTGAAAGAGCTGTAGCTTGGATTTGCGGTATCGAACATGTACGCGAGGCTATTCCTTACGCCCGTACTATGAGCCGTATCCATCCTTAGTTTTAATTTATAACTTTTTTTATCGGTTGGGCCGAAATAAAAGTTTGGGGTTGTTGTCCGGTAAACTCAAAATCCAGGCTTTTATAAAGATCGGCTCGACCGGCGGAATAATCCGCATTCCTGTTCGTCTGTAAAGGCGATAAATTTGGAGGTTCCTGTGTCTGGTCACTCAAAATGGCATAACATTCGTTTGAAAAAAGGTAAAGTTGACGCTCAGCGCGGCAAACTGTTTACTAAGCTTTCTAAAGATATTTATATGGCTGTTCGTAAAGGTGGACCGGACCCTGAGACCAACTTTATCTTAAAGATCGCCGTTCAAAGAGCACGTGCTGTCAATATGCCCGCCGATAACATCAAGCGTGTTATTGAAAAAGCCAGTGGTTCCGGTGATGGTGAAGATTATGTAGAAGTCAGCTACGAAGGTTACGGCCCTCACGGTGTGGCTATTATCGTAGAAGCCGCTACCAACAACCGCAATCGTACTGCCGCCGACGTGCGTTCTACTTTCTCCAAGTTGGGCGGCAACTTAGGCGAAACTGGCTGCGTAAGCTGGAACTTTACCCGCTATGGCGTTTTGCAAATTCCCGCTGAAGGCGTAGACGAAGAAGAGCTCCTTATGGCCGCTCTCGATGCCGGTGCCGAAGATATGAATTCTGATGGCGAGTATTTCAACGTGCTTACCGAGCCCAACAAGCTTCACGTTGTCAAAGATGCTTTGGAAGCTGCCGGTTACACTATCGAAGATGCCAGCTTCTCTCAGGTAGCTAAAGACACCGTAGAACTTAGTGTAGAGCAAGCCAAAGGCGTATTGCGCTTAATCGAAACCTTAGAAGATTTTGATGATGTACAGAACGTCTACTCCAATGCCGATATTCCTGATGAGGCTATGGAAGACTAATTTTGTCTCAGCTTGTTTTAGGTATCGATCCTGGTAACGCTCGCTGTGGTTGGGGAGTAGTTGCCGCTTCCGATGATGGCCAGCTTTCTATGTTGGATTGCGGCTGTATCGAAACTGGCAAAGACGAAGCTTCCGGCGAGCGTTTGGCGTCCGTCTATACCGGAGTAAAGACTGTTTTGGCTAAATATAAGCCAGAACAACTGGCTATAGAAAAGCTTTTTTTCAACCGCAATATCACTAGTGGTATTGCCGTAGCCGAAGCTAGAGGAGTTATTCTTCTGGCCGCTCACGAAGCGGGAGTGCCCGTTTTTGAGTATACGCCGTCAGAAATAAAAGAGACTATGACTGGCGACGGTAAGGCCAAGAAAAAGGATATCGGAGCGGCGGTCGTGCTCACTTTAGGGTTGGAAAAGCCTCCCACTCCGGACGACACTGCCGACGCGGTTGCTATAGCTATAACCCATTTATTCTGGAGCAGCTTTAACGGCGGTATCTTGCAATAGTCGGAATTGGGGCACCCAAATGTGCCAACAAAAAGAGCGCCTTTCTTTTGCTAAAATTGTACTTTAGCAAAAGAGAGGCGCTCTTATTATTTCTAAAGCTCGCCTTCTTGGAAGCCCAAAATGATTTTGGCTTGTTGGGTAAGAGCTTCCATTGAAATACCGTGATCTTCTAAATTGGGACTATTAACCGTACTCATAAGGCCCACCGTGCGCAATTGCACTCGATCTTCTAAATCATTTTGGGCCAAATATTCAGAAACTGTAGATGCCAAGCCTCCGATAGTGGAGTGCTCTTCAACTGTAATTATGCGTCCTGTCTTGATAGCTTTTTGTAAAAGCTCCGTATCGAATGGATTTAGCCAAGCCATATCATAAACGGCCGCTTTAAAACCCCAAGTTTTTAAATTGTGAGCAGCTAAAATTGCGTGATAAACGACGCTTCCCAAGCAAACAAACGCTAAATCGGAACCTTCAACTAGACAACGACCGCACAATTTTTCTTTGGGTACAGCTTGGTTGGCTCTAGGTAAACCTACGGTAGAGGAACTGCTCAAACGCAACAAACCAGGTTCGGGGGCAGAAAGCAAATTGAGCAACATGCTGCGGGCTTCTTCTTCATCGCCGGGTACGGCAACATGAATATTTTCAAAACTGCGCAACATAGCCAAGTCATGGAAATTGGCACTGGAAAGGGGCTCGTTTTGGTTGCCTATTAAACCGGCGTCGGTAAGCAAAATAGTGATGGGGAAAGAAGCTGTGTTAAAAAGCTCATTGAGCACTTTGGGAAGATCGGAGGCCGAAAGTACTATTAGAGGATGAACGCCACAAACGGCCATACCTATAGCTTGCAATATAACACCATCAGTGGAAGTAAGTTGCAATCTGCCGCGCAGCGCTTTGAAAGGGCCGGGATCTTTGCGACAAGTCCACAGACAAGAAACCAAATTGCGCTCTTTTAAGTCGGAAGCTATATATTTTAAAGCCAATTCTTCAAAAGTAGGAGCCAAACTGGGCTTAGCTTTTGTTGAGGGAGCCTTGGTTTCGTTTTGGGAATCAGTTGGAGCTGAATTGTCTTTAGTTCGGTTATGGTTGCCAACTTCAGATGGTCGATCTGAACCCAAAATATGGAGAATTTTTAAGCCTTTTTGCGTCAACAAAGAGCGCAAAGCCCTATTTAAACCGTTAAAATCGTCACTATCGACTGGAGGCGCATAAAATAGGCCGCGAGCTGCAGCAAAAACTCCCGGATAAGTGTAAAACCAAGGCTCACTACCTCGTCCAGGATGCTTATTTACATAACGCCTAGAGCAGTCTAAAAAAAGGACTATAGCTTCTAAACGTCCTTTTTGTAACTTTTCTAAAGTGTCCAACAATTTGGCGGAAAGATCGTGGCAAACAATTATCAAAGGCTGACTTTGCGCAGCCAAGGCTCCTTGAGGCATAACAGCATGGGCACGATACCAACCTGCGGCTAAATGGCATAAAGAGACATCGTCTTCGGCCAAAGAAGCCAAAGCAGCCAAACTTCGACTATGATTGAAATTGGCTTGATAATAGGCCTCGCCGCCAATTCCGCGCCAGGCGACGCTGCGCAAAGTTTGCTCTCGCAAAACTTGAGCTACGGCATGGTAGACTTTTTGATAAATGTTTTCTAAAGCCACGATCTTATTAGTCCTACTTATCTTTTCTTAGACCGTGCGCACCAATAAATAATTGGCTAAAGCCGCCAAGGGAATAGCTTTTTCTCCCAGAGGCTCAATAAGCTCTAAGGCTCTGGCTGTTTTTTCTTTGGCTATACGCTTTGATTCTTCCATGCCAAAGAGAGTGGGGAAGCTGATGGGATCGGGATCCTCGGCGCTGTCTAAAATATCGTCGGTAATTTGGAAGACTAAGCCCAAAATTTCACTATATTCGGTAATGGCTTCCAACATGGCGGGATCGGCTTGAGCGGCAATAGCTCCTACGCGGGCTGCTCCACGGATCAGAGCGCCGGTTTTACCTTTATGTACAGCTAAAAGTTTTTCCTGATCGGCTCCATGGTGCTGAGCTTCCATATCTAAAATTTGGCCGCCGACCATACCCAAATGGCCAGAAGCTTGGGCCAACTCTTTTACTATAGCGATAGTTAATTCAGGATGATCGGGTATAGAAGTTTTGGCCGCCACATTGAAAGCTTCTATAACTAAAGCGTCTCCGGCCAACAAAGCGGTGTCTTCGCCATAAGCTTTGTGCACAGTAGGTTTGCCGCGGCGCATATCATCATTGTCCATGCAAGGCAAATCGTCGTGTACCAGCGAGAAACAGTGTACCAACTCGAAAGAGCAAGCGGCAGGCAAAGCTAGTTTAGGATCCAAGCCTAAAGCTTCGGCTACAGCTAAAGTGAGAATGGGACGGAAACGTTTACCGCCAGGAAATAGACTGTAACGCATTACTTCACCCAAATTGCCAATATAGGAGGCGTGGGCGGGAAGATAAGACTCTAAAGCTTGATTGACAACCTCGGCTTGCTTTTTAAGATAAGCTTTCAAATCAAAATTGGAAGTATCTATCAATTTTAATGTATGTCCTTTCGAGAAAATTAACGTGGCGGCTTTCAGAAAACATTAAAGCCGATCCTTCTAAAAGGAATCAGCATATTTCCGAATCGGTTTGCAAAACTTCCAATTGCTTTTGTGCTTCTTTAAGCTGATGGCCACAGTAATCCAAAAGAGTTTTGGCTCTAGAGACTAATTCCAAAGTTTTTTCCAAGCTTTGATCGCCTTTTTCCAGAGTCTCTATAATAGAATTTAGTTCTTGATAACCGGCTTCATAAGTAGAAATTTTATTGGCTTCGTCCATAAATAACTCCTATATTTTGTGGTGAAGGTGTAGCTAATCGAAAAGGGCACTTTGCTCTAAAGAAGCGTTAGCTGTGCAATCTCCCTGACATTTATCATATTGTTTGTTGCGCAATGCTTCTAAAGGCTCTCCTTTAATAAATTTGTTGATTTTAGCTTCTAAACAACCAAATTTTAAAGCTATACGTATTTTAGCTCCGAATTTAACATCTTTTTCTTGTAAAACGTGCCCCTGATCGGAAGCTACTACCGCATAACCGCGCTCCAAAACTCTTTCTGGCGAAAGCGATTGAAGTTGATAATTTAAATTGGCTAACTTTTCTTCCTGACGTGGCAAGTAACTTTGTAAAAAAGTTTGTAACCTGACTTGCAAGCGTTGTAAATTGTCATATTTTTGCTGCCATAGACGTTGCCCCAATTTTTTTAATTGTTCGCTCTTTTGCAACAAATCTTGGCGACGCTGAGGAAGATAACGGTTGGGATTACAAAGATTTAGCCTATGGCGTAAACCGTTTAGAGAATTGCAACCTAGTTCCAACTTATGGCGCAAAAGCTGAGGTAAGCGAGAAGCCATAAATTGTAATCCCTCTTCTTGGTGAGATAAATAACGATAGACCGCTTCGGCAATGCGATTGCGCTTTAGCTCCAGTTCGGCCAGGCGTTCTTGGCGTGTAACGGAAACAAGCTCGGCTGCTTGAGTGGGAGTGGAAGCGCGTTTGTCGGCCACTTCGTCGGTAAGCAAATGATCGCCCTCGTGGCCTACAGCCGAAATAATCGGTTTACTGTAAGAGGCCACAAAGCGCACCAACTCTTCATTATTGTAAATATGTAAATCGCTTTGTGAGCCGCCGCCGCGACCGACAATAACACAATCTATATCTGCTCTTTGCTCTAAAGCTTTGAGCGCTTTAATGATCGAACGCTCGGCTCCTGCTCCCTGACATAGGCAAGGAGCTAATACAACTTTGATATGGGGGCAGCGATTTTTTAGGGTACGAAGTATATCTTGGATCGCTTGTCCGCTTTGAGAAGTAGCTACGCCCACAACTTTGGGAAAAGTAGGTAAGGCTTTTTTGCGCTCGAGAGCAAAGAGCCCTTCAGCCTGTAAGCGGCGGCGCAATTCTTCCAGTTCTTCTAACAATTTGCCCTGATCACAGGGAATAATATTGTCGGCTTCAAAATCGAGTTTGCCATTTCTGTCATAAAGGCTGAAGCGTCCGGTCAGAATAAGATTTTGCCCTAACTTTAGCTTTTCTGGTCTGATTTTGTTTTTAGCTAAGCGATTTCTCCACATTTTGCAACTGATCACACCATGGTTATTTTGATCGCGCATTTCAAAATAGAGATGGCCGCTAGCATGAATAGTAAGTTTGCTCAGCTCGCCAATTATGCAAAAGTAAAGGATGGGGCTCTCTTTAAAAAGCGAATTGAGAACGGTTATGGCCTGGCCTACAGATACGGGAGCTTTTAAGCTGCCAGCCATTTTTTCTCTGACAGCATAAATATCTTCGGAACTAGTAGCAATATTCTCTTTTTTAAGAATATTTTGGGGGTAATCGTCCCATTGAGTTGGCAAAGTGGCAAACCTCCGGAAAGTTTTGCAGAAGGGAGGGCAGGAAAACTGCCATCCTAGACCCAGTCAAAATTGCATATAAGTATTTTCTGATATTTAAAGGTAAACCTGCTTTATGTATGGAGGCATACGGCAGGATTAGAAAAAGCAGGAGTGAAGCCCAGCTGAAGGGGAAACGGCCTCGCTTGAGGCTTCAATTTTTTTTCAGAAACGGAAGCTGTCGCCTAAAATATGCTGAACAAAGACTTTTTGAAACAACTTACCGCAGTGCGCGGTGTCTCCGGTTGCGAAAAAGATGTACAGTCAATTTTTTTAAGTCATATTCGCCACCATGCTGACAAGCTTTGTTCAGATGTGATGGGATCTGTGTGGGGAATACTTAACCCCGGAGCTCCCTATAAAGTGCTTATCGATTGCCACGCTGACGAAATAGGTTTTCTAATTCGCTATATTTCCGAAGACGGCTTGCTCTATTTGCAACCCGTAGGTAGTCACAGTGTAAAAACAGCTATTGCTCAGCGAGTAGTCATCAAAACTGCAAAAGGTGAAGTTTATGGGGTTATCGGTACCAAACCTCACCATATGCAAAGTGATAGCGAACGAGCGGCCTCTCCCTCCATTACCGGAATTTGGGCCGATATCGGAGCTAGAAATGGCGCCGAAGCCAGACAAATGGTACGTTTAGGCGATCCGGTTAGCTACGTTTCTGAATTGATGGAATTGGGAAGTAATCGCGTCTCTTCTCAGGCTCTAGACAATCGAGCCGGTATGTACGTGGCGGCCGAAACTTTTGCCCGTTTAAGTGGCCATTTAGATAAAGTTGAGTTTACAGCTTTGTCTGCTGTGCAAGAAGAAGTAGGTATGCGCGGAGCCGAAGCGGCTATAGCTCAAATCAATCCTCAGGTAGCCTTAATTATTGATGTTTGTCACACTATGGATACTCCAGGATTGGACAAGCGTCTTTTGGGTGACATTGCTTTAGGGCGCGGTCCAGTCATTGTGCGCGGTCCCAATACCAACCCTTTAGTATTTAAACGTTTGCTCGATACTGCTGAAAGTTTCGGCATAAAGTATCAAATTCAACCTTCTTCGGCAGTCACTTCCACTGATGCTGGAGTCATTCAGGTGGCCAACAGTGGGGTAGCGGTAGGCATTATTTCTATACCCATACGCTATATGCACACGCCCAACGAAGTTATGGAATGGTCAGATTTGGAAGGAGCTGTAGACTTAGCGGAAGCTTTTGTGCGCAGTTGTTCTTCCGGAATCAATTTCCATGAAATAAGTGATTTATCAGCCATTTAGTTTGATATACCTACTTTTTATGGTTGCTTGGCTTGTTCTAAAAAATGCTGCGTTTGGCAAAAACTGATAACTAGGAGCTTTTGGTATATTATGATTGTATTAATATTGCTCGCTTTCTTCGTACTTGCTTATTTTATTTATGCCTATATTACTGCTTCAAGTAATGTCGGTGACTTAGAGCATACTTTGGGTATGACCAAGGCCAAGAGTCAATTTGCCGGTAGTAGTATAATCGTAAGTGGAATTTATCGCGGTGTATTTACTACTATCCGTGGCTTCCTCAATTTTACGCCTTGGAAAGCCAATAGCAATAAAATTATTTATACAATGCAGCATAGCTCCACCTTCAATGCTACTATTTCCGCCGGAGAAGGTTTTGGAAGTAAAGAACTTCAGGAAAAACGGCGTTTGGCCAGAGAAGAGTCGGCCAAAAAAGTTTGGAATCCCAATTTAACCCAAGAGGAGCGACGCATTATTGAAGAACGGCGCAAAACTCGTGGAGATAGCGAAGAAGCTTCTAGTAAAGATGAATTTAAGATTGTTTCTGCCACTCCTAGAGACGTAAACCATTATTTAGATCAAGATGGGCGTCGTGAAGTAGTATCTGGTTTACTTCGCAAAGGTATCCGGGCAATCAATATTTCTCGCTCCGATATTTCTATGGAACTTGATAATTGCAGAGCCGAAGAGTTTAAAGCTCCCAATATGGAAAAAACTCTCAAAGAAATGCAAAAGCTTATTGTAGAAAAGGTAGAAAACTAGCCATTTTTCTAGAATGAGCTGCGCTCCGACTTCAAAGTATACTTGGCCCTATTAGGCTAAGCGGGCGTTTTGAGGCGGAGCATTTTTTTTTTCACTTTATAATTGAGTAATTGAGCGGAGTAAGATAGGCGGCGGTGGTCAATAAATTATTTGATTCATATAGTAAGTTGTGGTTGAGAGTAAGCTTTATAGTGGCCCCGTTTATGGCATGGCTTTCTAATCCGGGTTGGGCTCAAGAAAGCGAGCCTAGCCAAAATTTTGCTCCTCCAGCCAATTTCAGCTCAGAAAGTTCAAATGCTGTCGATTTAAGTTTATTGGCTACGCGTCAGCAAATGCTCTTAATTTTGCTGGCTCTAATCGCTTTGGCTATCTATGTTGCCGTGCGTTGTATAAAATATGAACGCCGATTAAAAGGTTTAGAGGCTCAACTGACAGCTCCAGAACTTGGCTTACATGGCGCCAAATATGAGCGCTTAAAGTGGGACGATCTTTTCCGCTCTATCGAGGAAGGATTGCCTATTTTACCGGGACTTTGCTTCAATAGACCGCGCCTTTTGGTTTTAGGGTGCCCCGGAGCCGAAGAAATACCTCCACAGACCGAGTTTGCTCACAATCCGCGTTTAAATCTTCTCTTAAATTGTGCTTTTACGGTGCTTAACGAGCCTACTCAAAAGTTGTTTGTCTTTTCTAGGCGTTTGGGAGTGCGCCAAATAGGTTGGGGCTTGTTATCTTTAGTTGCTAAAACCGATTTCAACAAGTTAAGCGAGACAGAAAAAGCGGAAGTATGGCAAAAAGCCAACTTGAGCGATTGGGAAGACAGTTTGTATTGTTTTTCCGGCTATTCAGCTTCATTAGCTGAGTTGCACCGTTTACTTAGTAACTTTGCCGATAAAGATTTGGAATTTACCTTAATCCTCGATGGTTGGGACTTTTTGCATGAGGAAAGAGACGACAAAGACAAATCGGAACAAAGTGCGCCCAAGCAGCAAGAATTGTGGAAGCAATGTGCTCAGAGTTTATCGGTTTTAGCTCAAAGGGGACACGCTGGCATTATTTTGTTGCTTAATACCGATAGTCAAGAGTGGCAACAGCGCGGTCTCTGGGCTGAAAATTGGGCGGAAATAGAGCTTACTTCCGATCCTCAATTACATTACAAAGCTCAAGGACAGTGGACAAACTACGATGGCTCCAGAGTTGTTATCGAGCACCGTTGGGAGTGCGCTCCCGAAAGCGGCCTCCTGAGGTAACAAAAAGTGGCTGTTATCGGTTTCAAGTCAGTAAAAATGCACCGCTATATTATAGGTACGGTCGCTTTGCTTCAGTTTGTACTGTTAGCTTATTTGTTAGCTTATTTTACCGTTTTCCCTAATGAATCAAAAATAGAGCTTGAAGCCGGAGCTCCTATGCAAAATGCTGCAAACCTCTCCTATACAGCCGCCCTTTAATCCGAGAAGCAGATTAAGGTATGAGTATGTTCCCTCTTTTGCAGCAAGCGGAGTGGCTGTGGTTACTGCATCGGTTTTTGAAAGCCACGAAAGCGCCGGCGCCCACGTTGTCATTGCAGTTGGGAAAGATACCATAAGCACTATTCTGCCGACGATTGCAGGGTTTGCAAAGTTCTGACCGAGTCCGCCGAACATCATCTTGACCACAACAATAGAAACCGCAGCGCCGACAGCAGGCATCCAAAGCGGAATTGCCGGCGGCAGATTAAGACCGAGCAGCAACCCCGTTACCGCCGACGAAAGATCACCGATTGAATTCTTCTTTTTTAATACTTTGCAGCTAATGTATTCACTCAAAACCGCAGCGGCAATAGATATAAGCACAACCGCAACCGCTCTGGGACCAAACAGCACAAATCCGGCAAGAGTTGTGGGAATAAGCGCTATTATAACGTCGAGCATTATTCCTGCGGTCGTATCGTGATGAGTTATGTGCGGAGAATGCTGCACAAGCTTTGTTTCCATTTTTTGCCCCTCCTCAACTGTTCTTAAGCGCTTGCTTTGCCTTGCGCATAACCTG
>OQVS01001149.1_pt1 | contig 18221 bp, 13 predicted proteins | sample 1691601 | NCBI WGS metagenome assembly OQVS01 (sample SAMN03418268, study PRJEB22391) | human gut metagenome | biome: human-gut; feature: organic feature; material: feces | host: Homo sapiens | place: Tanzania | collected 2013-01
TGTCGGCAAACTTCAGTTTGGCAGTAAGGTCAGCAACCTTGCGTTCTGCCGATTTTAATTTACGTTCCTTTTCCTTCAACGACGACTCTAAAGACGAGACCTTAGACAACACATCATCCAATTTGGACAAGCGTTCGTCATATTCCTTCTGCTTATCAAGAAAATCCTGCAAAACAAGCTTCATTGCACGTTTCTCCAAATCATCAGCATTTACACGCTCTGCCAAATAATTGATATAACGTTTTTGTTCTTCTACTGTCATACTTTCACTGTAATACAAGTCCGTTATCTTATTGCGTTATCATTGTACCATTTGTAGTATCTAATTTGAGTGCTTACATACGATAGCCAAATGGCTTGGTTTGGTAGGCAAAGTAGCTTGGTTAGACATGCTAAGTGGCTTAGATGGAAATCTATCTATGTTGGTTACGATAGCTATCTATGGCACTTATGAAGATGAATGACTTTTGTGACAGATGACAGATGTGACAGTTGATTTATATAATTATTAATATATATATAGTTATAAATTATAAACCAAATAGTTGTTTATCCTGCCCGCGCGCGCGTAGGGATATTTTAAGAAAACATGTGTCACCAAGTGTCATCTGTCACTGACTTTTGCAGCTTATCTTATGCAAAGATAATGCAAACCGAGAGTAAAAAATCAAGCTTGCTTGAATGTTCTACCGAGGTGCAGCTTATCTTATGCAAAGATAGTAATTTTTTTGACGAAAAACAAGCTTTTAACATTTAAAGAATAATGTTATAAGGTACTTTCTTGCGTGGACTGTGCCACTGGCTTATTCCGCTATCTCGAAGTCTTCCAGATGCACATTGCTGATGGCAACGGCATAGCCGCCGAAGTTCATCACAAGCTGGCGATTGCGCAATATGCGCACGACGTATCCTTCCTGACCACGCAGGACACCGGTGAGAACACGAAGCTTTACGTGGTCCTTGGCGAATTTCAGAAATGGCTCGCGCAGGAAGGTAACACGCTCGGGCTGCTCTTCCATAATCTTCATGAAAGGGCGCATCAGAGTGTCTGATATCGTGGCAGGCTTGCCGGTGCAGCAGTCGTTCACCAGATAATATTGCGGGAAATTGTGCATCAGGAATAACTTCAGCTGGTTTGTCTCGCCTTGCAGAAACACAAGTCCGCTAACGGTGGGCTTCTCCTCCTTCATCACGCCTTTTCCGCTTGGCTTCTGTCTGTACCGCATGGTGCGATGGACAAAGCACCTGGGGCAGGAAACGGATTCATCCTTCAGCAAGGCAAGCTTCTTCTCGAAATTGCCGGCAGACATGTGGTGGATGAAGATGTATCCCCAAGGGGCTTCCTGTGCTTCGCTTTTGGATGTTCCTCCCACTTCCGGAACCGACTCTCCGTCAGTCCCGACTATATGGATGCCCTTTGGTAAACGCTTGTTGTGGTACGTGTCGTTTACGCCGGCTGCAGAAGAAGGAAGCGAGCATACCTGCGTCATTTTCTTTTTCTACTTTATGTCATTGTCGGCTGTCACCGCCTGGGATGACTGTGCCTGTTTTATATTGACATTGTTCATAAAACCATACTGTTGAAGTGTATGAAGTCCAGTGAAGAAGTTCAGATGTTTAACACGCCAAGCTGACTTGACCGCCTTGCATCATTACTGCTTTTTGTGGCTTTGGTTTCTATCAATTCCTGCTTATCTGCTAGTGTAAGATAAGCAAGCAGCTTGACTGTGTTGAAAACCAAGCAGTTTTGAGAGACTCAAGATGTCAGGTTTCCTAAACAATTGCATATAAAATCGCGGAAAATGAAAAAAATCCAAGTGAAAATGATAATAAATACAAGAAAATCCGTACCTTTGCCATCAAATGCTTATCCTACACTAGGAGATATGCACATTTACCTAACTCCCTTTATACATTTCTTCAGCTGCTTTCATGTTGATTCGGAGGCTGTCTCCCTTTTCTTCCTCTTTGAAAATTACCCGGGGAAGGGAGGCAATGCGACAGTTCCGGATGCGCGCCTGACAGCAAAAAGGCTCCGTTTTATACTTAATTAATGCCTTTTTGTGCGATGGTTTACGTTTTTTTCATACTTTTGCATCTATAGAACCATATAAAAAAATACAATGACTATGGAGAATGGAAAAAAGAAGTGCACAGGAAACCGGTGCTGGTTGCTATATGGAAAAACTGAACATTCAATACTATAATTCACCTTGCGGAAAAATCGTGCTCGTATCCACGGGAGACAGGCTCTGTATGTGCGACTGGCACGGACATCCGTGTGCCGAACGCAACATGCGCCGGCTGCAACGTGTATTCAAAGCAGAATTCCATAAAGCAGCGTCAGACATTCTTGTGCATACAAAAGCGGAACTTGACGAATACTTCGGTGGCAGACGCCGGACATTCGACATTCCGCTTTTGACCGTTGGTACCGACTTCCAGAAAAACGTATGGCAGGCACTGCTTGAGATTCCCTATGGCGAGACACGCAGCTACATACAGATAGCCGAGCGTATCGGCAACCGGAATGGAGTGAGAGCTGTGGCACAGGCTGTGGGAGCCAACGGCATAAGCATACTCATACCGTGTCACAGAGTAATTGGGGCAGACGGCACTCTCACGGGCTTTGCCGGAGGACTGGATGCCAAAAGGAAACTGCTTGAGACGGAAGGGATTGGTTTTAGATGAGAGGCATTGAAAACCTACCATCCAGATTATCCGGTAAAATGTAAAAGTATGCAAATCACGACAACAATATCTTTACTTCCTTTTCTGTCTTGCCAATAACTTTAGCAACAGCCGCAACAGACATTCCATTTTCAACCATAGCCTTAGCCATTGATTTTATCTGGGCTGTCTTCTCTGAAAGCTGGGCACTTGTTTCTGAGAGTTGGGCACTTGTTTCTGAGAGTTGGGCAGCCTTCTCTGAGAGTTGGGCATTTGTTTCTGAGAGTTGGACAGTCTTCTCTGAGAGCTGGGCATTTGTCTCAGAGAGCAGTTCGTTCAGTTTCATCACCTGTGTGTCGCGTGCCTCTATTACGGAATAGAATTCATCCTCGTCGTTCATTTCCTGACGCACTTCAGCGTTCATCGTGGCAAGACTAAGCCGACGCAGGATATACATCATATCGGGGTCGCTCTCGTATTCGTTCACGTCAAGGCATACTATCTGCTGGTTGCGCGCATCGCGCTGCGACTGGTCGAACACGCTCAACACCTTGTCCAAACGGTTGTTTATCTTGCCGTGCAGCAACGGAATCTGAACAATTATGCTATCGTGTATCAAACTATTGATGAAGGGATCCTTCATCCCGTTTTCAACCTCTTTACCGTCGTAGTCGAAGGCGTTGTGCGTCACGTATACAACATCCTTGTTGATATTGCCTACACGATGTCCCAACAAATACACGGCAATCATCGGCACGGCATATCCATTGAGTTCGCCTTCCTTCACCATATTTTCCTCTGCATTATACTGTGCTGCCAGATAGCGACGGAAGCGCAGTGTCTCCGTGTCGAGCCACGTTTTCTGCAACTCTATCAGTATCAACTGCACAGAGCCGTCATCTTGCTTCACCTTTGCGGCGAAGTCTATGCGGAACATCGAAATCTTATCACGCGTCACATTCGGATGCTCATGGCGACGCATCTCCACACTCACCACCTCTTTCTTTAACAGTGCGGAGAGCACAGTCTTGGCTATGCGTTCATCTTCCATCAAGAACTTGAACACGGAGTCGTATATAGGGTTTGCTACAGAATATATCATAATCGCTCGTTTTTAAATTTGTCGCTAAGATAAAACAATTATTCGGAACTCACAAATCTTTCAATGCAGAATACACTATTCCACTACTCCACCTCATATAAAAAGCCCAAAAGGTGGGATTTCAATCACGGAATCCCACCTTATCACGTTATAATCCAAAAATTCGCCTTGTGGGCTTTTCCCCATGTATGGGTATCAGCCGTTCTTCCTCTTCACCACAAGCGAGGCTCCTATGCTTACTACAAGCACGGCAACAATGAAGACGAGCGACGATACGGCATCTATCTCCACGAACTCATGAACGAGCATCTTTACGCCGATGAACACCAGCAGAACGCATACACCGAGCTTCAGATAGCGGAACCTGTCGGCTATGGCAGCCAGAAGGAAGAACATGGCACGCAGACCGAGGATGGCGAAGATGTTGGAAAAGAACACCACGTAGGGGTCGAGCGACACGGAGAACACCGCCGGAATACTGTCGAAGGCGAAGATGAGGTCGCTGAACTCGATGACGAGCACCGTGACGAAAAGCGGTGTGAACAGCAACCGCCCGGCACGACGCACGAAGAACTTGTCGCCCTCAAACTGCGTGTGTATCCGACCCGTCTTTGCCAGCACACGCACGAGCGGATGCTTCTCCACGTCCATCTCCTCCTTCTTGTTGCGGTTGAGATACATCTTCACGCCGCTGTATACGAGCACCGCGCCGAACACAAGCAGTATCCAGTCGAAGCGGCTGATTATCGCCGCACCAAGGAAGATGAACACGAAGCGCAGCACTATTGCCCCGAGGATTCCCCAGTTCAGCACATGCTGGTATTCGTTCTTCCCCACTCCGAACGAAGTGAATATCATCATCATCACGAAGAGGTTGTCCACCGACAGCGTCTTCTCTATAAGATAGCCCGAGATATACGACACGGTCATATAATGGCGGTACTGCTGAAGGCTCGCCTCGAAATCATCCGGGTCAAGCCTCAGGTGCGCCGCATAGCGCGAAGCCACGGTCTGAAGGTCGCCGAAATTCTCTATCCCGTGCACCATGTCGCCGTGGAACCACAGGAAGACGGAGAAGAGCAGCGCAAGACCTATCCACACTGCCGTCCATATTCCAGCCTCCTTTATCGACACCTCGTGTGCCTTGCGGTCGATTACGAACATATCAAGCAGGAGTATCGCGGCAATGAACACCACGAACCCGCCCAAAAACAACATTTCTGACAATTCCATTTTCTTTTTTTCTATTTATCGTTATGGATGCAAAATTACATATCATCTGTTACAAAACTATTACAAAGAACTGTTTTTATGAGTTTTTTAGATGTTTTTTATGCGCAATATAGAAATCCCCACCGTTTTTTAGGGATATTCCCACCCTATATGACAAGGGTTTTCATTACCTTTGCCGACAGAAAAAACAAAAGAAGAAAGGGAAACCATTATGAAGAAGTCTATCTTTATCACACTGGCTGCACTCATGCTGACCGGTTCTGCCGCACAGGCACAGGCATACACAAACAGCCGCTACTACAACTCGCACACGCACCGTCTGGAATACTCCAACAGCCGAAGGGGCAATATGTATGAAAGCGGAAACAACTACTACGGACTACGCATCGGTCCGTCGTTCTCTACCGTGAACTCCGACGACCCTACCCTCGACGGCGGAAACTCGCAGACGGGGCTCAACATAGGAGCCGTGGCAGGCATCGCACTGACCGACCAGGCGCCACTCTTCCTCGAAACAGGACTCTACTATACGGAGAAAGGCGGAAAGAAGAAACTGAGCGACGGAAAGAAGATGACCTACGACCTGAACTATCTCGAAGTGCCAATCACGGTGAAATACGCATACGCCATTGATGACCACTTCTCCGTGCAGCCCTTTGCCGGCGGCTATCTCGCCTGCGGCGTGGGCGGAAAGATAAAGAACTACGGACTGCGCGAATCTGACAGTTCCTTCTCCAGCGACCGCTTCAAGCGTTTCGACGGCGGACTGCGCATAGGCTGCGGCGCGGCGTTCGACATGTTCTACTTCGACGTGACCTACGACATCGGCCTTGCCAACATCTGCCACGACGAGTTCGACACATCGCACAACGGATGTCTGACGCTCAACTTCGGAGTGAACTTCTGACAGCCAGCGCCCATCTGTAAAACAAACAAGACCGGGATGAAAGCCTGACAATGCTTCATCCCGGTCTTGCCGTATATCCTCTATATATTCAGAACTCCACGATTTTATGTTCAGAACTCCACGATGATACGGAACACCTTGCCCGGATTCTCGCTCCATTCCTTCATGGCAGCCTCAGCCTCCTCGGGCTTCACCACCTTGGTGATGAAGGGCTTGATGTCGTATTTGCCCGACTTGACGCAGTTTATCACCGCACGGAAATCCTCCGGCGTGGCGTTGCGCGAGCCGCGTATGTCGAGTTCCTTCTGCACGAAGAGCTTCGTCTGGAAGGCAATCTCGCTCTTGGCATAGCCGATGCACACCACACGCCCCGTGAAGCCTACCTCGTTCACAGCCGTAACGTATGTCACGGGACTGCCCACGGCCTCAATCACCACGTCAAGCCCATAGCCGCCGGTTATCTCCAGCACGCGCTTGTGCACGTCGTCGGTCATGGAATTGATGGTATAAACCGCGCCCACCTTGCGCGCAAGCGCCAGCTTCTCGTCGTCGATGTCGCAAGCCACCACCGTTGCACCACGGCGCGAGGCACGTATCACGGCGCCCAGTCCTACCATTCCGCAACCTATCACCATCACGATATCGTTGTCCGTCACCTGCGCCCTCGACACAGCGTGGAAGCCCACGCTCATAGGCTCTATCAGCGCACACTCGTCCACGGGGATGCCCTCCGTGGGTATAACCTTGCTCCAGGGCATAACGGCATACTCGCACATCACTCCCTGGCGCTGCACGCCGAGCGTCTCGTTGTCCTTGCAGGCATTGTATCTGCCGTTGCGGCATGAGGAGCAGTGTCCGCAGTTGGTGTAGGGAGTAAGCGTGACGGTCATTCCAGCCACAAGATTATCCGGAACGCCCTCGCCCACTTCCTCGATTACGCCACCCACTTCGTGGCCCGGCACCACCGGGAGTGTGGCCATAGGGTTGCGTCCGAGATACGTGTTGAGGTCGGAACCGCAGAATCCCACATACTTTATCTTTACCAACACCTCGCCGGCACCTGGCACCGGCTTTTCAATTTCGGCAACCCTCATCTCGCCCGGGGCTGCAATCTGTACTGCTTTCATTCGTTTTTTGTTTGTTTTTACGGCGGCGTCCTTCCGTCCGCCTTATATATGTAGATTAATCCGGCAGCCGCTCCAGCGGCGGCTACTCCGACATGTTCTTCAGCCGTCGCGGAATCTCCAGACTGCCGAACCCATAGAATGCGGCTGCGTTCTCACCGAGGAAGAGCGCTTTCTCGCGCTCGCTGAGTTCATCGCTCTTGCACACGAAGTCGTACGACATCTTGTATGTTATCGCCGTTATCGTGCGCGGATAGTCGGAACCCCACATCAGCTTCTCCGCCCCCACCATGTCTATCGCCCGGCGGATAGCCCTCACGGCACCCGGGTAGGGATAGAACTCGCTGTTGAAGAGCCAGGTTATGCCTCCCGACTCCACAAACACGTTCTCGTTGCGTGCGAGCATTATCTGCTCTTCCCATCCCGGCTGCGTCACCATACCGAAGTGTCCGATGGCAATCCTTAGCCCAGGGCATTCCGCAATAACGTCCCTTGCCTCCTGCATCTGCAGTCCGCCTTCGGCAAGACAGAGGGAGAGAATCATCCCCTTCCGCTCCATAAACCTGAACGCCTGCATCATCTCCTCGGAATTGAGGCGCACACGGCGGTCGTCCAGTATCAGCCTGTGCCCCGGTATTGCCACTCCACGGAACCCGCGCCCGTAGAGCCGCTCCACCTCGTGCAGGGGATTGCCGCCGAAGAAGTCGAACATGCCGAACACGAAGAAGCGTTCCGGATAGCGCCGCTTCACCTCCTCGAGATAGTCGTTCTGGCATCCGTCGATGAGTTCCTGCACCACCACGGCTCCTGCCACCTGCGCATAGTCCATATTGGCAATGAACACCTCTGCCGAGTTCTCGCCGCTGACCATAAACGGGGGCAGCATCTGCACCTCCTCCGTGAGGAAGAACGAGCGTCCGTTCTCCGTTGTCTTTATCTTCATCCCGTTCCACTCCGTGTCCTGTCGCAGCCACAGGTGTGAATGGGCATCAATTATCTTATACATGATATTCCGTTTCTCTTTTCTTGTTCCCTGCCCAAGCCGTTCTCTAAGTGTTCTTCCATCTGGCTCTCATCTGGCCGCCAATGATTTTCTGCACGTCCTCCACCAGCTGCCCGTCCATCGGGTCGTTCACGTAGGCAATGTTCTTCAGCACATTTGCAGGGTTTGCCGAACTGAACAGCGTGGTGGCGATGTGGGCATTGTTGCTGCACGAATACTGCACGGCGAGTTTCTCTATCGGATAGCCTCTCTCCTCGCAGAATGCCGCCGCCCTGGCGCACGCCTCCTTCAGCTCTTCGGGAGCCGGATGCCAATCCGGCGCACCGCGCTTGGAGAGCAGTCCCATGGAGAAGGGCGAGGCATTTATCACGCCCACATGGTTCTGCTCGAAGAAGTCGAAATACTCGTTCAGCAGTTCGTCGTTCAGACAGTAGTGACAGAAGCAGAGCACCGATTCCACCGTGTCTGCCGGCACATGCTCTATCACCCACTTCAGGTTCTCCGGCTGCAGGTCGGTTATGCCCACATGCTTCACTACTCCCTCCTCGCGCAGTCTGACGAGTGCCGGCAGCGTCTCGTCCACGATCTGATGCAGGTCGGCAAACTCCACGTCGTGCACGTTGATAAGGTCGATATAGTCGATATGCAGGCGCTCCATACTCTCATACACGCTCTCGGTCACCCGTTTCGCCGAGTAGTCCCAGGTGTTCTTGCCGTCCTTGCCGTAGCGTCCCACCTTTGTCGAGAGGTAGTATTTATCGCGCGGTATGTCCACAAGCGCCTTGCCCAGCACAGTCTCCGCCTTCAGATGTCCGTAGTAGGGCGACACGTCGATGAAGTTTATTCCGTTTTCCACTGCCGTATGAACAGCCTCTATGCCTTCAGCCTCGCGTATGTCGTGGAACACGCCGCCGAGCGACGACGCCCCGAATCCGAGATTCGACACACGCATGCCTGTATTTCCGATTTCGTTGTAAACCATAGGTTATGTATCTTTTGTTTGTTTCTGATGCTATTTCTCCGTAGAACACAACGGTGTTCCTTTATGCAAGGACGCGACGGACACCGTTTTGTAATCACCGCCGCACTGCTATTCAATCCAGCCGTACTGCACACGAAACACACAGCACACATAGCCGCATTTCGCAAACAGCACACTTACGGGTCAGAAACGGCACACTTATGGGGCGTAAACGGCACACTTACGATGCATAAATGCCCCCACTTGCGATGCAAAACGTCATATCCATGATTTTCTGCGCAGGCGTTCCCTCTTCCCGATATATTAAAAACACAAAACAAAATGGGAAAAAACCGAGACAGAGATATGGCGGTTCAAAATAAAGTGTTATCTTTGCACCATAATCAAAATGGGGTATATATATAATTAAGGTAGGAACGCTCCCTGCAAGAAACGAACAAACTCACCCCACTACCCCATCTTTACCAATAAGGAAAAGCGAAAACATTTTTACAAAAACATAATACAATTAAAAACTATGGTAAGTAATAACATTCCTCAGGTCAAGCTCGGCATAATTGCCGTAAGCCGCGACTGCTTCCCCATCGCACTGTCTACACAGCGCCGCGAGAACATCGTAAAAGAATACAAAGGCGAAATCTTCAACTGCCAGACCACTGTTGAAAACGAGCAGGACATGCTCAAGGCTGTGGCTGAGGTGAAGAACGAGGGCTGCAACGCCCTGGTGGTGTTCCTCGGAAACTTCGGTCCGGAAACTCCCGAAACGCTCATCGCAAAGCATTTCGACGGTCCGGTGATGTTTGTGGCTGCCGCCGAGGGCGACGGCGACATGATCAACGGCCGCGGCGACGCATACTGCGGAATGCTCAACTGCTCCTACAATCTGGGCATGCGCCATCTGAAGGGCTATATCCCGGAATATCCCGTTGGCACAGCCGACGAGGTGGCAAGGATGATCGAGGACTTCGTGCCTGTGGCACGCGTGGTGCTCGGACTCAAGGGACTGAAAATCATCACCTTCGGACCGCGTCCGCAGGATTTCTTCGCCTGCAACGCTCCCATCAAGGGACTCTATGAGCTGGGCGTGGAAATAGAGGAGAACTCGGAACTCGACCTGCTCGTGGCATACAAGGAGCACGAAAACGACCCGCGCATCGACGACGTGTGCAAGGATATGGCTGAGGAAATGGGCGAAGGCAGATACTATCCCGACCTGAGCCGCCGCATGGCACAGTTCGAGCTAACACTCCTCGACTGGGCTGAGCAGCACAAGGGCGCACGCCAGTATGTGGCATTCGCCGACAAATGCTGGCCGGCTTTCCCGAGCCAGTTCGGATTCGAGCCGTGCTACGTGAACAGCCGTCTGGCAAGCCGCGGCATACCCGTAGCCTGCGAGGTGGACATCTACGGAGCACTGTCGGAGTATATCGGAATGTGTGCAAGCGGTGACACAGTGACGCTGCTCGACATCAACAACTCCGTGCCAAAGTATATCTACGACGAGGACATAGTGAATAAATACGACTACAAGCTCACCGACACCTTCATGGGCTTCCACTGCGGAAACACGCCGCAGTGCAAGATGTGCTCCGCACGCGCCATCAAGTTCCAGCTCATACAGAACCGTCTGCTCGAAAACGGCGGCAAGCCCGACTTCACACGCGGCACTCTGGAGGGCGACATCGCTGCAAGCCCCATCACATTCTATCGTCTGCAGTGCGACTCTGAGGGCAACCTGCGCTCATACATCGCCGAGGGCGAAGTGCTCGACGTTCCCACACGTTCGTTCGGCGGCATCGGCATCTTCGCAATCCGCGAGATGGGCAGATTCTATCGCCACGTACTCATCCAGAAGGGCTATCCTCACCACGGTGCAGTGGCTTTCTCACATGTGGGCAAGACTCTCTTCGAGGTGTTCAAGTATCTCGGCATAAAGGACATCGCCTACAACCAGCCGAAGCATCTGCCCTACCCGACCGAGAACCCCTGGGCATAACCGACCGCTGAACAAGCAGCAACGCAACATAACAAAGCCGCCCGGCTACTCTGCAATAGAGTGCCGGGCGGCTTCTTTTTCATTATACATCCACCAGAAGGAATGTTCTTCCAGCAGTGGATGTCACGCTTTTTTGTATTTTACTCCACAACGAGCTTCTTGCCGTTCACCACGTAGATGCCCTTCTGCAGGCTCTTCACGCATCTGCCCACGGGCTGTCCGCCGATGGTGTATATCATGCCGCTGCCTTCAGCCGCAGGCTCCAAGATGCCGATTGCCGTAGGAACGCCGTCGGTGTTCACCGTGAAGCTTCCGGCATCCATGCCTTCCGGCATCTGGATATATGCGCTCATGCCATTGAGCATGTTCGCCCCTTCGGTCTCAGCATCGGGATAATACAGCGAGCAGCCGGCACCAAGCATCACGTCGGTAGGCAGCAGCTCTGCCTTGCTCGTAACGCCGACGAATCTGTAGGCGTTGCCTGCGTTGTCGGTATACTCTGCCGGTGTATTTGCAGCCGAAATGCTGCCACGGAAGAAGATGCTTCCCTCCACATCGCTGGCAGGCTTGAACAAGTATGGCACTCCAGCCTCTATCTCTGTAGCCTCAACGAACACCATCTCGCTGTTCTCCACACGATGGAACCTGCGGATGGCTGCAATCTCGCCAAACATCTCTGCCACCTCTTCGCTGCTCAGGCTGAACGGGAAGCAAACGGCATTCCAGTTCTCAGCGGAAAGCTTGCGGTCGAGCTTGATGTTCACGCTCTTGCCGTCGTTGGCAGCGATAGCCGCCGCATTGTCAGCATCCTCGGCTATTGCCACGAGCTTCACTATCTTCACGTCGTCGATGAACACGTTGTAGTTCACCGGACCTGCCCAGAAGCAGGCGTGCTCGCCCCAGAACTCAATTCGTGTGGTTGGGGTTCCGTTCGGGATAACGATGAAATACTCTTTGAATTCGCCTATGGGCAGCTCAACCGACTGTTTCAGGATGGTGCTGTCGGCATCTACCACCGTAATCTTCAGCGTCGGGTCCATGGGGTTGTTCTTCACGGCAGCTCCAGCCTTGAATGTGAGCAGCGCGGTGCCGTTGAGATATTTCATGTCGGGGGAGATGAGTGACGCCTGACCGAAGATGTTCAGACACTTGTCTGCCGGAAGCACCGTCTGCAGCAGTCCGCCCGTGGTGGATTTCTCATACCATCCGGGGTTGTCGCAAAGGCCGCCGTCGAAGGTATCGCCGTCGCCCGACTCCCATGTGCCGTCGTTTCCGCCAGTGCCTTCCACATTGTCGAAAGTCTCGCAGAAGATATTTTCCGGATCTGCCACGCGCAGTGTGTAGCTGGCTGTGTACGGTTCATAGAGGTCGTTGCCGGCGTATGCTGCGGTGATGGTGGTCTCACCGAGCGCGAGAACCGTCACGTTGCCTTTGCTGTCGACAGTTGCCGTCTCCGTGTTCGAGCTGCCGAACGTGAGCAGTTCGTCCATGTCGCCGGTGCCTACGTGGGTAGGCATCACCAGCAACGGAGCCTCATAGCTGTCCTTGTCGTCAACGTATATCACGTCGAGCTCGCGCTCAAAGAAGAACGCGCAGTCTCTCTTCTTGCATGTGATGGAGAATGAAGCCGAGGCATCCTCATACATCTCGTCGTTTTCCACCGCAGCCGTGATGGTGGCATCGCCGGCTGCAAAGATTGCCACTTTTCCGTCTTCATCCACCGTTGCCACCTCCGGGTTCGACGAGACATAGGCTACGGTCAGTCCCTCTACCGTTTCTTCGCCTGACGTAAGCGTGAGTGCCGGAGCTGAGTAGCTGTCTTTCTCGTCGCCGAACACGATGTCGTGCTCGCGCTCATAGGCGAGTGTTAGCGGATTCTTAGAGTAGTTTATGGTGTAGGAGATGTCGGCGGCGGCATCATACACGCCTTCTTCACCGGCGTATGATGCCGTGATGGTGGCTGTGCCCAAGCTGCCGAAGGTCAGGGCTCCCGTGTTCTCGTCCACGCTCACCACCTCTGCATTGCTGCTTGCATACTTCACGGCAGCCCCCTCTATCAGGGTATTCTCCTTGTTCTCGGTCACTATTGCCGTCGGTGCGGCGAAGGCGCTCTCCTTACCCTTGTACACATTGTAGCCCGGCTGCGCGTCGGTACCGAAAGAGAGTGTGGTTGACACGGTAGCAGCGAGGGTCACCGTCACCTTATTCACCTTGAACGATGATACGGTGTACGACATCTCGATGTTGCTGCTCAGTCCTGTCCATGTGCCGGTGGAGGCATCGAAAGAGCCTTCGTTCACACTTTTTATCTTTCCCAGGTTGCTGCCTTCGAGCACAACTCTCACGATTTTTCCCGCAGTAGAAGACACTGTCAGTTTTTGTGTGAACATACTGTTGAACTGGTAGGGGGTCTCTCCCAACTTGGCGTACGTTCCGCCGAAGGTCACTCCGTCTTTCTCAATCTTGTCTTCTCCCGAAATAGACCATCCGGATATACTTCCCTTGTCTATTCCCGCCTCAAACACAACTGTTGTCTGGGCGAATGCCGCTCCGCTAACGATCAGGAACAGCGACATGAGTACAAGCCTCATGCTTTGTTTCATCAAATTCATTTACCTTTTTCTGTTTTATTTTCTTTTATTGTCAACTCCAAAACGATTCGCGACCAAGGGCGGACGGCAGAGGCCGCACACCTCTTTTTTATGGGCCACGCTAGAATTATCCTACCTCACGTCTATTATTTTGTGTGTCTGCAGCGACAGATGCCACTGGGGATGGCGCAGACAATAGTCTATCGCCCCTTCGAGATTGCGGCGGTTCCGCGCCTCGTCCTTCACGTCGCAAGGCTGCAGGCTGTACACCTCTGCCTGCACATTATTATATCGGTCAATCTTTGCGTCGTCGCCTTCGAACACCACTTTCAACTCGTCGATGCGTGACAGCACCACCTTCTCGTATTTCGGCGAACACGTGATCCAGTCCACGCTGCACCCTGGCGGCAGCATACGCGTGCCGTTGGTTTCCATCTGCACGTAGCATCCCTCGGCATGAAGCTTGTCGAGGAGCGATGCCGTGAGCTGCAGCGATGGTTCGCCGCCTGTTATAACGATGTGGCGCGCCGGGTATTTCGTTGCCTCTGCCACGATTTCCTCCTCGCTCATCTCGGAGTATGAGGCATGGTCGGTGTCGCAGAAGCTGCATCTGAGGTTGCATCCCGAGAAGCGGATGAACACGGCAGGCGTTCCGGCAAAGTGTCCCTCGCCCTGCAACGAATAGAATATCTCGTTCACTCGCATTCCTTCTCCTCCATATCCGGGCATCCGCATTCCTCGTCTTTCACATACACAGCGATGTTGTTGGAACTTTCCTCCACCCTCACCTTATAGCATTGCGGTATCTGCTCGCATGCCCAGCGTGCGATGTTCTCTGCCGTAGGGTTGAACGGCAGCAGTTCGTTGAAGTTTCCGTGGTCGAGATAATCGTGTATCCTGTCTTTTATGTGCTTGAAATCTACCACCATCCCCTCGGCATTGAGTTCCTTTGCCTTGCAGTATACGGTCACGGTCCAGTTGTGCCCGTGCAGATTGGTGCATTTACTTTCATACGGCAGACTGAGCCTGTGGCAGCCTGCAATCTCCATTTTCTTCTTAACGTAATACATTTATTATTAGATAAATCGGGTGCAAAGTTAGGAAATATGCTCTACACACACAAAGATTTGTCATTAAAAAAATCTCATTGCTGACGCATATCAATGAAACCACTGATACACTTAACGGGAATAATGCCTGTATCGGGAATGACTGTCGCACGCATCACGGATGCCAGTCTGCCGTTATACCTGAAATCTTCTTACCTTAGGTCTAAACTTATTGAACCGCTTTAAAAGTCTTACTAATATTAAAGTCTCGCATGAATGAATCTTGGATTTCCAAGGTATAAAAAAGACAGCCCGGCAGCTTGCATCTTAATCCTAAAAAAATGCGGATTGGAAAAGATAAAATTGGTCTTTTCCTGCATATTGCCATCGGACTGTCTTTTAACCACATTGCGTCCTCACAGATTGCAAAGGGAAATCATATCTACAATATTTCGGTTGCAAAACTACGATTTTCCGCCCTCTGCGGCTATAAAAAATGTTTCATTGAATATAAAAAATCGTTCATTATACTGTTTTTTACAGCCAATGAACGATTTTTTACAGCCCTACCGCTTGTTTTTCAGGTCGCCTGGTGTGATTTCGAATTCATCCTTGAAGCATTTCGTGAAATACGACGGTGAGGAGAATCCCACCTCGTATGCTATTTCGGCAATGCCTTTGCCGGTTGTTTCGAGCAGTGTCTTCGCTTTCTGCAGCCTTGCCTTGCGCAGGAGGTCCACCACCGATACTCCCGTCACTGCCTTCACCTTGCGGTAGAGCTGCACCCGGCTCAGCCCAACTGCCTGCCCTATAGCCTCCACGCCGAAGTCGGCATCCGTGATGTTTTCCTTTATTATTGTGCGCAGGCGCGATACGAAGTCTTTGTCCTGCTCGCTGATTTCCGCCGCACTGATGTCTTCTTCCTGCCCTGCTCCCTTGAAGAGCCCCCTGAGCATCTTGCGGTTATCGAGCAGATTGTCGATACGCGCCTTGAGCACCTTGCTGCTGAATGGCTTTATTATATACGAGTCGGCTCCGTGCTCATAGCCGTCAACGATATGCTCGTCGAGGTTTTTCGCCGTGAGCAGCACCACCGGAATGTGGCACGTGGCGGGATTTTTCTTTATTGCCGTGCACACCTCGATGCCGTTCATCAGCGGCATCATCACGTCGCACAACACTATATCGGGCACGTAGCGCAACGCCATCTCCAGCCCCACCTTTCCGTTTCCTGCCTCGATGATTTCGTAGCTGTCGCCGAGCGTGCCGCAGATGTAGTCGCGTATGTCCTGGTTGTCGTCCACGACGAGCAGCGTGGGGTTGTTGCTCTCGCCTATCACCTTTGCCACGGCGTTGCGGTCTTCCTCCGTGTCGGTGCCGGCAAGCGTGGTGGGGATTACCCTGCCATCGCCGGTGCTGGCGGCATAACTGCTGCTGTCGCCGCTGGTGCCCTGCGAGCACGGCATCACGATTACGAACTCCGAACCCTTGCCGAGTTCGCTTTCCACCGTCACCGTTCCGCCGTGCAGTTCGGCGTATGCCCTCACCATAGCCAGTCCGATGCCTGTTCCTCCCGTGGAGTTCTGCGCCTGGTAGAATTTCTCGAACACCTTCTGCTTGTCCTCTGCCGAGAGACCGTCGCCCGTGTCCTTCACGCTCAGCCGGAAGCATCCCTGCGGAGCGTCGGCAAGTGTTATGTCAATTCTGCCGCCGCCCTTAGTATATTTCACTGCGTTGCCAAGGAGGTTGAACACCACGCGGTTCAGCTTGTCCTCGTCTGCCACCACGCCGGTGCGTGTGAATGCCTCCATATCCAGGTTCAGGTTTATGTTCCGGCGCTCGGTGAGCGGATAGAAATTCTCCACCCACAGCGCGAGGCGCTGCTTCAGGTCGAACCGTGTGAGGTTGAGTTTCATCTTCCCCACCTGCACCTTGCGGAAATCCATTATGTCGTCCACGAGCTGCCGCAGCGCTATGGTGTTCCGGTGGATTACCTTCAGCAGGCTGCGCTCCCGGGCATCGATGTTCGGCGAGGCGAAGAGCTGCTCCACGGGGTCGACGATAAGCGAGAGCGGAGTGCGCAACTCATGGCTTACGTTGGTGAAGAAGGCGAGTCTCGACTGTGTTAGCTCCACCACCTCGTCGTTCAGATGGCGCAGGTCGCTATTCTTCTTCGTCAGCTTCTGCGACAATGTGTTCTTTATCCGGTAGCCGCGGTATGCGAACACGAATGCTATTATGGATGCCACGAAGAAGAGGGCGAGCAACAGTATGAGCACATCCTTGACTGCGCTGTATTCTTCCGTCTGCTCCATCTGGTCGTGCAGCTTGCGCAGTATCTCCGCACGCTTGTCCATAGTCTGCAGGGTGAGGCGTGCGAGCGCCATATTGTTGTCGGTTATCAGTACCGGCGCGAACATATTGTCGCGCTTGTAATAATTTCCGTACGCTATATCGCTGGCAAGTTCCACCACCGCATAGCCGCGCGTTGGATTCAGGAATGAGGCGTCGAGTATGCCGCGCCTCACGAGGCCTATTCCGTCGATTGGTCCCGACAAACCGTCAACGCCCACGAACTTCAGCCTGTCCATATCCAAGCCGTGGCGGTTTGCCGAGAGGTATGCGCCATATGCCATGCGGTCGTTGTGGGCAAAAACGTAGTCGAAGTGGATTTTCTTCTGCAGCATACGGTCCATCGCCTTGTTGCCGTCGGTCTGCCCCCAGTCGCCGCGCTCGCAGGCGGATATCTTCACTCCCGGATATTCCTTCAGTGCATCCAACAGTCCGCGATGTCTATCCTCTGCCGACGACGAGCCGGACGGTCCCTGTATCTCAGCTATGCTTCCCTTGCCGCCGAGCTGTTTTGCCATATATATGCCGGCTTCCTTGCCTATACGGTAGTTGTCGGCACCGGCAAACGCGGCAAACCTGTCGGAATCCACCCGCTTGCCGTAGAGCACCACGGGGATACCCTTGCGGTATGCCCTATCCACTGACGGACGGATGGAGTCGAGCTTGGTGGGGTTCACGACCAGAACACTTGCGCCCATGTCCACCAGACTGTCTATCTGTCTCGACTGCATCGCGGCGCTGCCGTCTGCCGTCTTTATGCTAACTCTGACGGAATCGCTCGCTTCGCCCATCATCATCATGTCCTGGCTCAGTCGTCTGCACCTTTCGTCGTTGCCATACTGTACCACGCCGATAAGTTTCTTCTTGCTGTCGGCTGAGCAGCCGCCGAGCATCATTGCTCCAAAGGCTATACTGACAACAAGCATCAATCCATATATAGTATTTCCGATGCCATTCATGCTATATTACAATGCTTCATTATATATTATAATAGTGTAAATACGTAAAAGTAAAATTGCATCTGCAAAGATAATGCAATTCGGAGAAAATACAAAAATGAGGACATTCATTTTTGATGTTTTGCGCTGCAGAAGTGTTTTCTGCCACACGGACAAACGCCACAGATGCCCCGTATTTCTACATTGCGTGGCTTGGAACGTACATTGCGTGGCTTGGAACGTACGTTCCGTGGCTTGGAATGTACGTTCCAAG
>OQVS01001150.1_pt1 | contig 18197 bp, 11 predicted proteins | sample 1691601 | NCBI WGS metagenome assembly OQVS01 (sample SAMN03418268, study PRJEB22391) | human gut metagenome | biome: human-gut; feature: organic feature; material: feces | host: Homo sapiens | place: Tanzania | collected 2013-01
CGAGTGCAATCAAGCTTGCTTGAATTGCCGAGATGCAGCCTTTCTTATGCAAAGAAAGTGCAAATCATAACTTCTGAACTTACGAAAGTTCAATAAGTTCAATAAACAACAAAAAGGAAGCTGACGGTCAACAATACTCGTCAGCTTCCTTTTTCGTTTTATTTAAACCCAAATCGGTCATTAGGCCGTTTTATGAATTATTTTACAACTGCTTGCAGTCTTTTGGTTAACTTTTTATAATCTTTTGTTAACCATGCGCGGCCATCTGCTTTTTCTTACTTCACCACAACCTTGACGACGGCGCTCTTGCCGTTGGCGGTGAGCTTCACGATGTAAGCACCAGCCTTGGCGGCGAAGGTGTGGGTGCCGTTCACGTCGGCGCTGTCGACGAGCTGACCGTTGGCGGTGTAGACCTGGGCAGCGGTCTCGGCAGCAGCTGTCACGGCGATGGTGCCGTTGCCAGCCTTGACCTCGGCGCCCAGCTCAGCGGCTGTGACGTTGTCGATGCCTGTGCTTGAGGGCGAATAGCCCACCTCTACCTTGGTGTATCTCAGCACCTTGAAGCTCTTGGCCTTGGCCTTGATCTCACCGTCAATGCGCAGACCGTCATACTTGAAGCCGGCATTGGGAGTGGCCTCCACGCGGATGGTGGTGTTCTTGAGCACCTTGTCGCCCGACTTCACCTCGTTGTTGTCGGCATCGAAGAACTTGGTTGTGCCGTCAGGAGAGCCTATGATGGTTATGTAGGCTGTCTCACAGCCAGAAGCGTCGCCACCGGCGTTCAGGGTCCAGCCCTTCGACACGGCGATGGAGCTGTCGCAGGTATCGTAGCTGTTGGGACGCTCTTCCTTGCCCTCGTTCAGACGGAGCGTTGCACCCTGAATGGCCTCGTCGGCAGAGATGTCGGGATACTGGGGCAGGGTGTAGAAGAAGTCGTCGAGCTCACATGCCGACATGCCGTTGTTGCCACAGTTGACCTGACGCAGGTTGCTGCATGCGCTCAGGTCGAGATGGTGCATGTAGTTGTCCTGGAACGTAACGACCATGAGCTTGGTGTTGTTGCTCAGGTCGAGCTGTGTGAGCTTGTTGCTGCCCACGCGCAGCTCTATCAGTCCGGTGTTCTTCGACACGTCGAGCTTGGTGAGCTTGTTGCCCGCGAGAAGCAGGTCGGTGAGAGCCGTGAGGTTGCTCACGTCGATGTCGGAGAGCTGGTTGTTGGTGAGGTTGAGCAGCTGCAGCTTGCTGTTGTTGCTGAGGTTGATGTCAGAAATGAGGTTGTTCTTGGCATCTACGCTCACGAGTTCAGGACACTTAGTCAGGTCGAGCGAAGCGATCTTGTTGTTGTAGCACAAAAGCTCGGTGAGCTTGGGGTTGTTGCCAAGGTTGATGGTCTCGAGCACACCGTCGCCTAATGTCGCTACGTCAAGGTGCTCAAGGTTCACGAGGTTTGAGACGTCGATAGAGCTGAGGGGGTTGCCGTAGAGAACAACCTTGGTGAGCAGCTCGTTGCCGCTCAGGTCAACAGCGCTGATCTTGTTGTCCACGTTCAGGCCAATGTCCTCGCTGTCAGGATAGCTGTCGGCAAGGAGCGATGTGATGTCGCCATAGATGGTCACATCGGTGCCGATGGCGTTCTCGTCGAAATAGTAGGTCTCGCCAGCCTTTACCACATACAGCTCGGGTTCGCCGCTGCCCCAGCACACCGACACGGGGGTGGTGACAGCTGTCTTCACGCCAAAGTTGAGCATGGTGCCCTTCTCTGTTGTCAGCTTCACCTCGCGGGGCTTCTTCTCAAACACCACCTTCACGGTAGAGTTGTCCACGGGCACGAAATGTGTGCCGTTGACAGCCTTGCCGTTTACCAGCACCTCCTTCAGGCGGTAGCCCTCGGCAGGATAAGCCACAACCCATGCAGGCACGCCGCTCTCGGCTGTGGTGGTGAGGTCAGCATGCTTTGTGTAAAGGGTTCCTGTCCACTGTGTGAGGTTAAACTCGCCGTTCTCTGTAGCATAGCGTGTGAGCGAATAGTTCTCGTCGGTAGAATATTCGCCGCTGAAATTGTCTTTCTTGCCGGTGTTTGTAGCGTCGACGGTGAGGTTGACGTTCTTCTTGGTGGCAGAGCCGTCGCCTGTGACGTCGACCTTCCAAAGATAATCGGAGCTTGTTATGTCGTCAGTGTTGCACTGCTCGGCTCCGGGACAGCCTTCGATGAAGAGCGTTGTTGACCACGACTGATTTGAACGTGCAGGCATGGTCAGGAACATCATGTTCAGCGACTGTGCCGTCATGTTTTTATTGTTGCGCACGTCGAGCTTTCTAAAAGAACCCCATGGGTTCAGCCCACGGAAATCGAACGCGGCACACTGGGTGTCGGTGGCTGTAAACTCGGTCAGACTGTAGGCGTTTGACAGGTCAATATAGCTTATGGGGTTGTTGCTGATGTCGAGATAGCGCATGTTGCTCAGCGGCGTGATGTCGAGCGTTGTGAGCTGGTTGCCGGCACAGTAGAGGCTCGTCAGCTGCTTGTTGGCTGTCACGTTGAGCTGTGGCAGCTCGTTGTTGGAGCAGTTGAGCGATATGAGGTTCTCGAGCGTGCCCACGGTGAGACGCGAGAGGTGGTTGTCGCTCACTTTTACATTCTCAAGAGCAGGATAAACGGAGAGGTTAATCGCGTAGATGTCGTTGTTCGACAGGTCAAGATTGGTGAGCTTGGGGTAGGTGCCTTCCTCGAAGCCCATGATGTTGGCATCCTGCCTGATAGAGTTGCCGCTAAGCTCCAGAACGTGCAGAGAGGGCAGGGAGATAGCGTAGAAATGAACAATGTCGCAGTTGTTCATCTTTATGTCCCTCAGGTTCTCGCTGCCGTTGGGGAAGAGCACGGTTGTGAGGTTGGGGTTGTTGTTGGCATAGAAATATTCGAGCTTCTTAAACTTTGACAGGTCATACATGATGAGCTGGTTGTCGCTGACGTCGAGCTCTTCGAGCGTGGGTGCTGCTTTCTGGATGTCGAGGTCGCCGTAATAGCTTATGGCGTTCTTCTGGAGCTTCAGGATTTTCAGCTTGGGCATGTTGCTCACGGTGAACGCCGTGAGAGCGTTGTCGCTGAGGTTCAGCTCCTCCAGGTTGGGAGCCGAGGCACACTCAAAGCTTGTCACGCCGGCACCCTTGATCTCAAGGGTCCTCATGTTGCCGCTTATCTTCACCGTTTCGCCCTTCAGCTTTCCTTTTGCAGGGACGTAGGTGTTCCAGGAGTTTGAAGGAACATAGGTCTTCTCCACGCCGTCACCCCAATCAACGGTGAGGGCATCCTTTGAATCGATGGCGTAGCCCTCAATCGTCAGTTCGGTGTCTACAGCTTTGTTTGTTTTGATTGTGATGACAGCATTCTCCACGGACGCATCGTCCTGTGCGCTCAGGCTGAGCACAGATGCAAACATCACAAAGAATAAGAGTAAATGTTTTCTCATTGTTATGACACTTGTTGTTTTATAAAAAAATTGATGTTATTTGTTCTCTTTTTAAAGTAACCCGTTGGCTGCCTTTCAGCCAAGCCATTACACACATTCGGTGTAAGGTATGATACCGCTCGGCAAGGCGTGCTACATAAATATTAACAACCCATGTTTCTATTTTTACACCCTTTATATCGAAAAAAAATAGGTAACGAGCAAACAGGGCTGTCTGATGGCATGGGAAGAGAATTCACATATCTGTCTTCACATGCAACTAATCGCTATTTTATCCCGAATTGGTGCAAGAATAACGATTTTTGCTTGAATATACAACAATTTTTCGCCAAATGTCGTTGGGGTAGGCACAAAAAAAAAGGACGGTACGAATCACTCGCCCCGGCCTTTCAAAGAATAATGTTATCGCACGTTGGTTTTCACTAAAGCAATAACGCTTAGGAGGGTCACAAATGCAACACCTGCCAACAATGCGGTTGTTTCAAAATCTAATAACATAATCTTTACCTTAAATCTATCAAACTACTAACCTAATGAAAAAACGTTGCATTCTCACGAACACGATGCAAAGGTAGTGTTTTAAGACAAAAATAAAGAATGTTATGCGAATTTTCTTTATATTTTTTACAAAAATTCACACTCGCGTAATGTCGTTAACTTAAACGGCGTTACAGGAAAGCTGAAGAAGAGCGGCTCTTCGGCGCTTGTTGCTTGCGGAGAATCAGTTGATTACCGACACCGTGCCGTCGGGAGCGCAGGAGGCGTGGTAGCGGTTGAGCTTACGCCCGTTGTCGCCCGATGCCACGTTGCCGCCCGTGTTGAGGTTATACTGGCGGTGGCAGACGGCACATGACGCCATGCCCGAGGTGGAGAGGGTCAGCGGACGCGACTTCACCGGTATGGCGTCGGGTGAGAAGCAGTTGGGACACTCGCCGTCGAAGGCATAAAACTGCTTGGGGTCATCGAGGTTGCTCCAGCCCACTATCAGCGAGCCGTTCAGCCCTAAGAGCACGGTCGTCTGCTTGTCTTCTTCTGTGAAGATGACGTTGTCGGTCAGGCCCACGTTGCTTTCGAAACGATAATATTGTGCTCCGCCGCGTATGGTCGTCGTTACCTTGCAGAACACGCCTGTGCCGCTGGTGGCGCCCATCAGCGCTGCCGACTGTCCGTGGCGCTGGGTGTTGAACACGAAGCGGCAAGGGTAAGAACAATACTCGTTCTCGTCTGACGAGCACGAGAGCAGCAACACGGCCATGAGGCAACAGCCCATGAGAGCTGCTGCCAGGCGGGTGGGGCGTGTAAGGCGGGCTGCATGATGCCTCGCCAAAAAGGAAGAAACCAAGGTTTTCAACATTTTTCTCAAGCTTTTATAACGGCAAACGCCCTTATCGCAGCAGATTCTTCTCTGCCTCGTCCACGCGGCTGAAGGTAAACTGTGCGAGGGTGTCGTCCATGAGCTGCGCTATGCGGTCGTTGCACAGGTTGCCGATGGAGCCTTCGTGGGTGTGGTGAATGTCGTGAGAGGCACGGAAGGTGCCGGCCTCGATCTCCAGACCCACGGTCTTGTAGGCATCGCGGAAGGGCATGCCGTTGGCAGCGAGACGGTTAACCTCCTCCACCGAGAACATGGGGTCATACATGGGGTTGTCGAGGATATGCTCGTTCACCGACATTTTGTTTATGATGTAGGCAGCCATCTGCAAGCAGTCTTTCAGCTCGTCGAACGCGGGGAGGAACACCTCCTTGATGATCTGCAGGTCGCGGAAATAGCCCACGGGCAGGTTGTTCATGATGAGCATGATCTGCTGCGGCAGACTCTGAAGCTTGTTGCTCTTGGCCCTAATGAGCTCAAACACGTCTGGGTTCTTCTTGTGGGGCATGATCGATGAGCCGGTGGTACACTCCTTGGGCAGCTTCACGAAGGCGAAGTTCTGACTGTTGAACAGGCATGCGTCAAACGCCATCTTTGCCAACGTGCCGGCCACGGTGGCGAGGGCAAACGCCACGTTGCGCTCCATCTTGCCACGTCCCATCTGGGCATAGACCACGTTATAGTCCATCGAGTCGAAGCCCAGCAGCTCGGTGGTCATCGTGCGGTTCAGGGGGAACGACGAGCCATAGCCGGCGGCAGAGCCGAGGGGGTTGCGGTTGGTCATGCGCCAGGCGGCGAGGAGGTAGAGCATGTCGTCGGCAAGCGATTCGGCATAGGCACCAAACCACAGTCCGAAGCTGCTGGGCATAGCCACCTGCAGGTGTGTGTAGCCCGGCATGAGCACGTTCTTATATTGCTCGCTCTTCTGCAACAGCTCGTCAAACAAGATCTTCACGCTGTCGACCACCTCGCGCAGCTCATGGCGCGTGAAGAGTTTCAGGTCAACGAGTACCTGGTCGTTGCGCGAGCGGCCCGAATGGATCTTCTTGCCCATGTCGCCGAGGCGCTGTGTGAGCATCAGCTCCACCTGCGAGTGTACATCCTCCACGCCGTCCTCAATAACAAACTGTCCGCTGTCGGCCACGTCATAGATGCGCTTCAGCTCGGCAAGGAGCTGTTGCAGCTCATCCTTCTCAAGCAGCCCTATGCTCTCAAGCATGGTTATGTGGGCCATGGAGCCCAGCACGTCATATTTGGCGAGGTAGAGGTCGAGCTCGCGGTCACGTCCCACGGTGAAACGCTCTATCTCCTTGTTCACTTCAAAGTTTTTTTCCCAAAGTTTGTGTGCCATATAGTCATTGTTTTTTGTTGTGAGAGAGATGATGGGGGAGGGGCATCTCCTGTTTTTTTCTTGTCAGTCTTTATACGGAATCATGGCGAGCATGTCGGCCACCTTTTCCACACCCTCCTGCAGGGGCTTGCTCACCATGGCCTTAAGCATGAAGGGGATGTCGCCTTTGACGGTGAGCTTCATCTTGCACGAGGTGTCGGTGACGGGTAGGAGCTGAATCCACATGTTGAGGGCTATGGGACTGTTTTCTGTCTCAAACTTGATGGTCTTCGGCTCTTCGCGCTCAACGATGCGGAGCTTTATCTCGCCCACCATGGGTGCCTGTATGGAGAGGCTGTCGGTGTCGAAGGTGAGGTCCTTGAGCTTGTCTATGTGCTCAAGGGCTTCCTTTGGCAAGCGGTCACGGTTCTGCTCAACGCCGTCCTTGAGGGCCTGGAGGTTACTGAGGTCACTGAGCGTGGCATAAACCGCCTGCTGTGTGTGGGGTATCTGCTTAATGTTGCTTTCGAATGTAGACATGTTTTAAAGGTAAAAAGGTAAAAAGGTAAAAAGGTAAAAAACATCCTTGCTCATTTCTTTTTAACCGCAAGCTATCTTGGGAGCTGCTTTAATCCGCAAGCTATCTTGGGAGCTACTTTAATCCGCAAGCTATCCTTAGTTTTTTTTAACCGCAAGCGATCCTTGGGGCCTCCTCGCTGTTCTGAACCTCAAGCTATCTTGGGCTGCTTTAAACCGCAAGCTTTCCTTGGGGCTTTGCTTTTTTGAACCTCAAGCTATTTTGTTTTTAACCTTTAGGCCTTATACCTTGATTTATAAAAATTTGACGGGTTAAAGAGAAAAAAGTAAAAAGGTAAAGAGGTAAAAAAACTCAATGATAAGCCCATAACCCAATGGTCTTAAAAAGTTCTCAACGGCGCCAGCCTTTTTTAGCTTTAAAAGAGTCTAAAGAATTATCCACTTTTCTCTTAAATAGCCTTGGCTATAGGATTTTTCACTCTTCGTTTTTCACTTTTCCCTTAAATCGGTGCCAGCCTTTTTTACCTTTTTACCTTTTTACTTTTTTACCTTTATTTAAAGTTTGCCGGGTCCTTACGCCACTCGTGCAGCAGCTCCACGTCGCTCTCGGCGATATAGCCGGTAGCGAGAGCCTGCTCCACAACATGCTCATAGTCGGTAAGGGTCTGCAGCTCAACGTTGGCGTCGGCAAAAGCCTTTGCAGCCACGGGGAAGCCATAGGTGTAGCTTGCCACCATGCCCACAACCTCGTAGCCAGCCTGGCGCAGAGCCTCAACAGCCTTCAGGCTGCTGCCGCCTGTAGAGATGAGGTCCTCGATGACCACCACCTTTGAGCCAGCGGGCAGCTCACCCTCAATGAGGTTGCCCATGCCGTGGTCCTTTGCCTTTGAGCGCACATAGACGAACGGCATGTTAAGCTCATCGGCAACGAGCGCACCCTGAGCGATGGCACCTGTAGCCACACCTGCCACGGCTGTGGCCTGTGGGAAATGCTCCATTACGGCATGCACGAGCTGCAGCTTCACGAAGTTGCGCAGTTCGGGGAACGAGAGGGTCTTGCGGTTGTCGCAGTAGAACGGCGATTTCCAACCCGAAGCCCATGTGAACAGGTCGTTGGGCTGAAGCTTTATTGCCTTGATGTCGAGCAGTTTTTTTGCAAATACTTTCTTAAGTGTGTCCATATCTCTTGTATGTTTTATTGTTATTCAGTTTTTATTGTAATGTCATTTCGTTCCGAACGTTCCGTCATAGCGTGGCGACCGTATCGTTTTCTTCTAACGTTTGTTCTTATCACGTGCAAATTTACTGAAAAGTTTTGGTTTACGGGCAGTTGCAGCAAATAAAATGATGTTTTTTCTACCTCGACTTCAACTCGTTTTCCAAGTCCTCAAGCATTTTCATGTCTTCGGCGTCGGCACGTTTTGCATCCATTTGCTTCCTCCTCGCGTTGAACTCCTCGTAGCGCTGATGGGCGATGCGCTCCATTTGTGTGTTGGATATGGAGCCTTGTCCGTGAAGCACCTCCTTGCCTTGAAACGTCAACAGAGCGTCTACGTTTTTGCGCCAATAGTCGAGCGTGAGGTCGCGACGATCCTTGACGCGCATCTCCGCACTGGTGAGGAACATGTCAACCAAGCGGTTAAGGTCTTCAATCTCTTCTGCGTGAAGATAGTTTTTGGCTGTCAACACGTCGCCTTTCCTTACAACAGCACCCTTCCATGAGGTCAGTCCCATGTTGGGTTGCGACGCGTCGGCACGCCCCACCACAATCTCTGCTGCCGTCTTGTGGGTGACGGCATAAAGCAGTTTGTTCTGTGTCTCGGCAAAGAACATCTGCGTAGCCTTGTCGCTCTTGTCGTAGTCGCTGCTTAGAGCGAACAAATCGCGCACCTTTTGGTAGAATCGTTTCTCCGAAGCGCGTATGTCGCGGATGCGGAGGAGCAGCTCATCGAAATAGTCGGGGCGTCCGTCAGGATTTTTCAAGCGCTCGTCGTCCATGGTGAATCCCTTGACAAGATACTCCGTAAGGTGCTCCGTCGCCCACTGCCGAAACTGCGTTCCGCGCACTCCTCTGACGCGATAGCCCACCGCGATAATCATCTCTAAGGAGTAGAACACTACGTTATAGGTCTTGCCGTCGGTGGCAGTTGTCAAATAATGTTTGACAACTGACGACTCGTGTAACTCCCCTTCTTTCAATATGTTAAGTATATGGTGGCTTACAGATTGCTTTGAGGTGGCAAAAAGTTCTGCCATCTGCTGTTGGTTTAGCCACACCTTGCCGTCATCGGCATATAGTGCGACGGACGCCTTGCCGTCGGTTGTGCGGTAGATTATGATGTTCGGGCGATTGTCCATAGCAATGTTTTTAGATGTCTTATACAAAGATAGTGCCAGTGAGTGCAATGAAAGCTTGCTTTCATATTGCCGAGCACCGCCTATCTTATACAAAGATAGCACATTCCGTTTGAATGTGCAAGAGTTGTGAGGGATAATCGTTAAAATTGCCGCTAATAATGGCGTTGTCAAAGGGCCGTAGTGGGAAAGCCATACGTTTTTGGGGGCGTGAGTTATGTTTAAATGTATTGTTGTCCGCTAAAAAAAAAGACGACAAATAAGATATCTTTTAACGATCATCATGTTATGTATATAGTTAAAGAGAGGGGCTTGTCTTATATGCGGGCGGGCTGAAAGCCCAATAAGCTCACAGCCCTGGGTATGAGCTTCTGCCCTGCGGGGCGTAATGTTAGCGCATAACGTTCACCTTTTTCACAAAACAAAAAAAGCCCGCTGGCGAAGCGCGTTCAGACAGTGCTGAAAGCAGTTGCCAGCGGGTAGCTAGTATATTAAAAGTGTACTGTTGTGACTGCTACGGGACTAATCTCCCCAATAGCTGTAGTCCTCCTCTTCGGGTTCGGGAAAATCGGACTCTGTTGGATCGCCCTTTTCTATTACGGAGCCTGCCATGATTTCGGGGGTTCCTATTGCTATCACCTCGATGCGAGGTGATATATATGTTGATTTCTTCATAATGTTTCTTTTCTTACTTTACGTATTACTGACGATTGCTTTACGCAATGCTAACTATCACTTTACGACAATCTTTTTGGTCTTGCCACCGATGCGCACGATGTTCACACCGCGCTGCAGAGAGTCGATGCGGCGACCCTGGAGGTCGAATGTCTCGGCGCCGTTGACACTGTTGACGTCGCCGTCGATGGCGTCGATGCCTGTCACGGTGCCCTCACCCTCGGCGCTGATGGTCAACACAGCAGCGCGCAGAGGAGCAGCGGGAGTGATGTGTGCGCGCAGCGCATTGATGTTTACACTCGAGCCAGGACGACCCTTTAGCAGCTCGTCGGCGAGCCAGAACTTGTCTTTCAAAATGATGTAGTTGTCGGCGGCAAGACCCTCCTTATCGGCGAAGGTGCCCACCAGGTTAGCGGTGGTGGTGCTCTGTGTCTGTGCCACGTCTGTCAGCACATCGTCTACACCCACAATCTCAATCTTGTTGCCAGCGGCGTTTGCGCCACGCACAAACACGGGGGTGCCTGCAGCGATGTCGCCTGTGAGGGGCGACACAGACAGACTGTTGCCCTCTACACCCTTCAGCGCATAGAAACGGTATGCCGCATTATCGTTGGTGCTGAAAGCAAAAGGCAAACATATTGTGGCCCACTCGTAGGTGTGGTTGCGCAGGTAGTGAGCCTTATTGCCATACAGCTCTACCTTCTCTACCTTATGTGTGCCATAGTTTTTATATGCCTTAAAGTAGCCCGTCTTGCTGTTTGCCATATCATTACCTGTCCTGTTTTCATCAAATTCTATGGCACCAACGAGTTTTTTACATAAAGCAAACATAAAACAGCTCTTTTCTTCATTTGGCGTTATAAACTTATCGCTTACATAGATGGTTTCAATATTTTCACACCTATTAAACATGCCACTAAAGTTATTAACGTTCGTCACATTAGAGGTGTCGAAACTCGACAAATCAAGCTCGGTAAGGGCTTCACATTGAGAGAACATGAATTGGAAATTTGTAACCTTTGACGTATCGAAATGTGATAGATCGATAGACGGTAGAACTTTACACTGGAGAAACATATTTTCCATATTCTCTACCTTCGACGTGTTGAATTTTGACACATTAAGATTAGCAAGTTTAAAACATTTGCTAAACATATAATCCATCGTCGTCACCTGTGAGGTATCAAGGCATCGAAGATCAAGAGAAGTAAGCACAGAACAAGTACTGAACATAAAGCTCATATTGGTTACCTGCGATGTGTTCAGATATTCTAAGCCCTGAACGTCAGTCAGGTTTATACAACCCCAAAACCAACGGAAACATGAGGTTGGACGAACATCTGCGAAGCTGGGATCGATGACACAACCAGCACAAGTTATCATTTCAAAGTAGCGAGTAAAGCGCTCCTACGGCGTTCCCACTACGGCCCTTTGGCGCTCCCACTACAGCCCTTTGGCATCGCCACTACGGCCTAATGGCAATGCTGCGCGGCAGCGGCACGAAAAACACACGTCTCACCTCACGATGCCCCGCTCAGCCCAGTCGCCACGGTCGAGCATGCGGTAGCCAATGGCCTCTGCCAGATGGTGCACCTCCACACGCTCCGACCCGTCGAGGTCGGCAATGGTGCGTGCAACCTTCAAAATGCGGCTGTAGGCGCGTGCCGAGAGCGCGAAGCGGTCCATGGCTGTGCGAAGAATGTTCATGCCGTTGGCGTCGGGCTCCGCAAACAGGTGGATCATGCGCTCCGTCATCTGCGCGTTGCAATGAATGCCCTCGTAGGGCCGGAAGCGCTCAGCCTGTATGGCGCGTGCCTTTATCACCCTCTCGCGTATGGCGCTGCTCGGCTCGCCCGGCGCAGCCTTGGAGATGTCCTCAAAGGGCACGGGCATGATCTCACACTGAATGTCTATTCGGTCGAGCAACGGCCCAGAAATCTTGTTCATGTAACGCTGAATCTGCCCGGGAGAGCACACACAGTGGTGAGTGGGGTCGCCATAATAGCCACAAGGACAGGGGTTCATCGACGCCACAAACATGAAGGAGCACGGAAACTCAAGGGTGTACTTGTTGCGCGAGATGGTTATGCGGCGGTCTTCAAGAGGCTGACGCAGCACCTCAAGGGTGGTCTTGCTAAACTCTGGCAGCTCGTCGGCAAAGAGCACACCGTTGTGGGCCAACGAGATCTCGCCGGGCTGCGGGTTCAAGCCGCCGCCCACCAGCGCCACCTCCGATATGGTGTGGTGGGGCGCACGGAACGGGCGCTGCGCTATGAGCGACAGGCCGCGCGGCATCTTTCCCGCCACGCTGTGTATCTGCGTTGTCTCCAGGCTCTCGGCAAGGGTCAGCGGCGGCAGGATGGAAGGCAAGCGCTTTGCCATCATCGACTTGCCGCTGCCCGGCGGGCCTACCATGATCAGGTTGTGGCCGCCAGCCGCCGCCACCTCAAGCGCACGCTTCACCTGCTGCTGTCCGCGCACGTCGGCATAGTCGAGCTCGGTGCTGTATTGCTGGTCATAAAACTCCTTGCGTGTGTCCACGCTCACAGGCTGGAAACGCTCCTGACCCGTGATAATGCTTATCACCTCCTTCATCTGCGACATGCCATAGACCCTGATGCCCTCAACGACAGCTGCCTCGCGCACGTTCTGCTGCGGCACGACAAGGGCCACGAAGCCATCGGCCTTGGCACGCATGGCTATGGGCAGCGCTCCCTTGACAGGCTGCAACGACCCGTCGAGCCCCAGCTCCCCGACAAGCATTATGCGGTCAAGACCCACAGGCTCAATCTGCTTCGACGCCGCGAGCACACCAATGGCGAGCGGCAGGTCGAAGCCGCTGCCTTCCTTGCGCAGGTCGGCAGGCGCCATGTTTACCGTTATGTCGGCGTTGGGAAAGAGATAGCCGTTGTTGACAAGTGCTGCTGCCATGCGGTCTCTGCCCTCGCGCACAGCCGTGTCGCCAAGACCTGTCATGCGGAACATGACGCCCTTGGTGAGGCTTACCTCTATGGTGACGGTCGTTACGTCAAGGCCGTTGACGGCGGCACAATAGGTCTTTACAAGCATAAAAAAACGGTTTTTAGAAGTTCGTCTTTGTCAATAACCGATAGCTGTTCTATCATAAATGCAAAGATAACAGAAAAATTTTAATGGTAAAAAATTTAGCAATAAAAAGGTATGTTTTGCACACGTTGTAGCCGTTTTGAAGAAAATAAATGCGCCTAATTATTTGCTTATATGAAATAATAATTTAAATTTGCATTTAAAATCTAAACAACGAAGATTATGGCACTTAAGTTATATCCATTAGGCATTCAGACTTTCGAGCGCATCCGAAAGGAAGACAAGCTCTATATAGACAAGACGGAATATGTTTACCGCCTGACCCACACCAGCGGTACCTATTTCTTCTTGGGACGTCCACGCCGTTTTGGAAAATCTTTGCTTCTAACCACCCTCCAGAGCTATTTTGAAGGCAAGAAAGACCTGTTCCGAGGGCTTGCCATCGAGCAGATGGAAAAAGAGTGGACAGAACATCCTGTGCTCCACTTCGACCTCAGCGGCGGCAAACACATGGACAAGGAGCAGCTGGAGAGATATCTCGCCTTCATTCTGGAGACAGAAGAGAAGAAATGGGGGATCACCCAACCGCAAATAGATGCCAACAACCGATTGACAGAACTTATAAACACAGCCTACGAGAAATCGGGCAAGCAGGTCGTTGTGCTTGTTGACGAATATGATGCGCCAATGCTCGATGTGGCTCATGAACAAGAACAGTTAGATTCCTTGCGCAACATCATGCGCAACTTCTATAGTCCTCTAAAATATAGCGAAGCAAAGCTGCGCTTTGTCTTCCTTACGGGCATCACCCGGTTCTCGCAGGTGAGCATCTTCAGTGAGCTTAACAACATCACCAACATATCCATGAATGACGATTATGCCGGCATCTGTGGCATAACCAAAGACGAGCTGCTGACGCAAATGTCGGAAGACATCGAAGCTCTTGCCATGAGACGAAACATAACGAAGGAGCAAGTGGTCGACAGGCTGAAAGAGAATTATGACGGATATCATTTCACCAGATTCTCGCCCGACATCTTCAACCCCTACAGCCTGTTGAATTGCTTTGCGGAAAACAAGTTTGGCTCCTATTGGTTTTCATCTGGCACACCAACTTACCTCATCAACATGATGCGCAAATATGAGGTCGTTCCTACAGACGTCATCACACGGGTGGAGGCCGATGCCAGCGAGTTTGACGCTCCCACGGAGAACATGCCAACCATCATGCCCCTGCTTTACCAGAGCGGATACATCACCATCAAAGAATATAATGAAGACTACAACTATTATGTTCTCGATGTTCCAAACAAGGAGGTGAAGATTGGGCTGACCAAGGCGTTGATTCCGTCATACGTCACCCAGAACACGCTTGCAACAACCAACACCGCGCGCCGCATAGCGCAAGCATTGGACAAGCAGAACATGGATAAAGCTTTAACCTTGCTCCAAACGTTCCTGGGAACAGTTCCTTACTGCAACAACACCAATTACGAGGGACATTACCAGCAGATGCTGTTCGTCATTTTCTCTCTGCTTACTGACTATCTGGTAGATGTTGAAGTTCATACCCCCAACGGCAGAGTTGACATCGTATTGCTCACCCATACAGACCTTTTCCTGTTGGAAATAAAGATGAACAAGAGCGCACAATCTGCCATGCAGCAGATAAACCTAAAGAATTATCCCAACCGCTTTGCGCTTAGCGGCAAGCCGATAACCAAGGTTGCAATAAACTTTGACAGCAATAAAGGAAACATTGAAAACTGGGTGATAGAAAAAGCATAGAAACAAGAAGGTCAAGCAAAGGACCTTTTAAAGACAAACACTATTATCTTCTAAACTTGTTGAAATTCAACAATATATATAATGTTTGTCTTCAGAAAAAAATCTGTTAGTCATCGTACCTCGGTCGGGGTACGCATGTATCTCGGTCGGGGTACGCATGTATCTCGGTCGGGGTGATGACAATAGAGCGTTTTTGATGAAATAACATTCACTTCTTGATGCAAAGAATAGCAGGATAAAAAAAAACAAAGACAATGGTTTTATGGTTATAAAGATGCTGACATTCATCTTTCTTTGGGTCTTGTCACCACAAAGGAAGATGAATGCCAGCATGTTACAGGTAAAAAAGTTTTTAGCGTTTGCTTGCCTTTCTCTTTTTCAGCTTATTTTTGTTTTTCCTTGATAAACTCGGTGAGCTGGTTGTCGGTGAGGTGGGCAGCGGCTATGCGGCCGTTCTTTATCACGATGTTGTCGGGAACGCCGGTCAGACCGAGGCGGGTGAAGAAGGGGCTTTCCACCATCTTGCCGTCGCAGACAACATAACAGGTTGAGCTGCTGCGGCTGCTTGAAGAACCTTGGGCAGCGGCTGAGGCTGGGCCTGATGATGAGCCAGAGGCTGAACCTGATGATGGGCCAAAGGCTAAGCCAGAGGCTGAGTCAGAGATGCCTATCTGTGAGGCGAGCTGTGAGCACACAAGAGAGGGCGAGGCATCGATGCTCACACCCACAACGGCCACCCGTCCCTGCTGCGAGGCGACATAGGCGGCGAGGCGGCGAAACTGGCTCATGCTCTCATACTTCCATGTGGCAAGGGCGCACACCACGGTTACGGGGGCTTTGGTGAGCTGCACACGGCCTATGGTCTTGCCGTCGACGGTGGTTCCCAAGACGTTGGGAATGTCGGCACCTTTGGTTGCCACGAAAGAGGCGGTGAGCTGACGCTTTTGTCGTTTGAGATAACCGTTGTCGGGCTGCTTTTCTATCATAAGGTCAACCAGGCGCACGGCAGTCTTGGTGTCGGGATTTGCGTCATGTATGAAATAGCGGTCGACGAGATAAGCGCCTACACGCGACTCTGGATGATCCTCCACAAACAGCTGTGCACACTTCTTCATCTCTGGCGGCGCGGCGTTGTGTATCATCTCGCGAAACTTGTTCATCAGTTCGTTGTCTTCCGTTCCCTTCACGGTCATCTCCTTAAGGTGTGAGGCATCGCCCTTGAGGTCCACGCTCTTTCCCGGCTGCGCAAAGACAGGCTGCTCGGTGAAGTTGGGGAACACGATCATGAGGGTCATGGGGCGGTCGCACGCCACCTCATAGCTGAAGCGTCCTGCCTGCACCTTTATGGTGTCGAGACCGTTTATTGTGCCATCCGGGCTATAGACGTAGAACTCGCCTTGGTTGAGGTGCAGCAGTCGTCCGTCAATGCGGAAATGTCGGCTGTCGGTGCCGCAGGAGGTGCAGACGAGTGCCGCCACGAGGGTAAGGACAACTGCCATGAGGGGTACAACAGACTGATGTAAAGCTCTTTTCATCGTAGGATAATTTTATAATTGTTGAAAATTTCTTTTCCTTGCAACGCCTAATTGTTCAAATTAAAAAATAAGAAACAATGAATCGGGAAGAGGGAAGAACGAAGAGTGAAGAGTGAAGAATTCGATAGCCCTTCTAAAGAGGAAAAATCAAAATTCGAAAACTCAAAATCGGCTGAAAGCCGACAATTCAAAACTCAAAATTCAAAACTCAAAATTCAAAAACAGGGAAGCGTGTCATGAAGATTTTCCATGACACACTCCCCTGTCTTTTTATCTTAGTTTATTTTTTTACTTCAAGATCTGGAGCTCCAGGTCGTTGTCAGCATACTTCTGGAGAGAAGGATCCTTCTGGAGAGCCTCCTTGAGGTAAGAAGAAGCAGCAAACTTGTTACCGCGACGAGCAGCTACGATAGCGTGCAGGTAGTCGGTGATGGCGTCAGCGTTCTCCACCTTGTCAAGAGTGGCAGCGGCAGCGGCATAGTCCTTTGTCATGATCTGAGCCAGAGCAGCGCTGTTGGTCTTGTTCTTGCCGAAGAGCTGGAGAGCCTGAGCATAGTTGCCCTTAGCCAGGTTCAGCACGCCCTGTGCATAAGTGGTGGTCTCGCTGTTGGCACCCTTGGCGATGGCAGCCTCGGCAGCCTGGAGGTCACCGTCAGCGAGGCTGATGAGACCCTTGTTTGCGCTCCACTCGGCAGCGTTGGCGTCACACTGCTGTGCCTTTGCCAGATAGCTGGCAGCGGCAGCCTTGTCGCCCTTGTTCATGGCGATGGCAGCGAGGTTGTTGTAAGCGCGATAGTCTTTGTCGTAGAGCTCAGCAGCCTTCTTGTAAACCTGCTCACGGTCAGCCTGTGTGTCCTTGAGAGAGGCGAGGTAGAGGAGCTCGTCGGCGCTCAGCTTGGCAGCGTCGTCCTTATACTGCTGCTCGATCTGCTCGTCAGAGCGGCCAATTGTCTCATAGTTGATGATGAGACGTGAGCGGCGCAGCTCGGGGAGGATGCCGTCAGCCAGCTCGCGGAAGGCAGCGCTCATGTTGCGGATCTGAGCCTCACGCTCCTGTGGATCCTGGTACATGCTGAGCACGCGGAGGATAACGTCCTTGTCCTGGAGATTAGAAGCCTGAACGAGGCGCTGGAAGCCATCCCAGTCCTGTGCTGTATAGTGGGCATCGATGCCTGTCTGCACCTTGGTCTTCTTCAGCTGCTCCTTAACATATCCCTCTGACACGTTCTGACGCTTGCCTGCGAGCTTGTTGTTGAAGTCGAAGCCACCCTCAGGTGAGGCATAAGCCTGGATCTCCACGTTGTTGATGTTCAGACCCTCGCGGTCGGCGTTGATCTTCTTCAGCATCTGTACAAACTCAGAGACAGAGTTGCTCTTGAGCTCGCTCTTGCGCAGTGTGGCCTGGTTCACGAGGAACTTGATGTTAGCCTCCTGCTTCTGAGCTCTTACGCGCTGGAACGAGTCGATTGCCAAGCATCCGCCGTCGCTGTAGAGCGTCTTCTTGTAGAGCTCGCTTGTAGCGATAATGCCGTTAGCCACCTTTACAGCGGGTATGTTTATCTCCTTCTTGCCCTTGCGTGCCTTGAATGTCATCCAGAGGTCGCTCTTCTGCATCTCAGGAGTGTAGTTGAAGTTAGCCTTCATGGTGTAACGTCCACCCAGACGATAAGAGATTGTCTGGTCATTGCCCATAACCTTCTCTCCCTGGAACGTGGCTGTCTGTCCCTGTGTTGTGCCGTCGGCATAACGCAGCTCAGGAATGACCGTCACGACGGCCTTCTTCTTCATGAATTTCTCGGGGAACGAACCGTTAATTGTAGCGGGCACCTGTCCTGCCTGTGTCTCAAGCGGATTGGGTGTTACGCTGAAATTGTCTGCTGTGAGAACCATTTTGTTCGAGCAAGACGAAAGTGCTAATAATGAACACGCTGTTAACGTGAGAACGTGATAATTTCTCATAATAAAAAAAAAGTTTAGGATAGTGCCGCGAGCGGGACTCGAACCCGCACGGCCATTTCTGGCCAAGGGATTTTAAGTCCCTCGTGTCTACCAATTCCACCATTGCGGCATCA
>OQVS01001154.1_pt1 | contig 18174 bp, 19 predicted proteins | sample 1691601 | NCBI WGS metagenome assembly OQVS01 (sample SAMN03418268, study PRJEB22391) | human gut metagenome | biome: human-gut; feature: organic feature; material: feces | host: Homo sapiens | place: Tanzania | collected 2013-01
TCCCAGCAGTTAAAGGCATGGCGGCCCACGGGAGGACGCCGCCATGCTGTTTTACCAACCTAAGTCGAATGGGCTTACGCACTTTCTCCCAAGAATGTTGATTGCGAAATACGGCAAAACATCACGACGTTTATCTTCTCTATACTGCTTATGAGAATATCTTATGGAGCAGTATACGCCGATTGCGGCACCGGAAGCCGCAATAATTGCGCCATAATAGGTGAGCACATCAGCGGCTCCCCATATCGTCATATACCCGCTATTATTTCTATAGAACTCGTTTATTATAATAGGCCCGCCAATAATAATCCCAAGCACTATCACCGCCAATAACACCCATCTAATCAACGACTTTCTCATAATAATTCCCCCCAACGTGTATCGCATTTATGCCTGCAATTCCCCTGAAAACCAACTATCTCTGCGGCAAGTCATTAGTTCCTGCGATTACACTACAGAAATTTTGCCGCCACAAATAGCTCGATTTAACAATAACACGGCTTCCCATAACGGGCAAGCTATTATAGTTTTCATCGGTCCTTTAGCGGGGTAGTATCTTCATATTACTCCCCATCCTATTCTTTGCTTACTGCGTCACCGCTTTTGAGCCGCGAACCTACTTGTAATCGCCGCCGTATCGAGTATACTTATCAGCAACACGATTTACAGGAGATGACAGCATGATCTACTGCGTATCGGACATTCACGGCGAATTGGATAAGTTTGAGCGACTGCTGACGCTGATCCAATTTTCCGAAAATGACCACCTGTATGTTATCGGTGACGCTATCGACCGGTGCGCCATGGGTGTGGACATCCTGCGGCTGGTCATGGATACGTCTAATATGACCATGCTGCTGGGCAACCACGAACAGATGTGCCTCGCCACCCTCGGGCCGCATAATGAGTTTGGTGCTCGTGAACTTTGGCGGCGGAACGGCGGCTCATCCACCTATCGGGAGCTGTTCTACCATCGCACGCCCCATGAGCGTAATATGATCCTGCGCTTCTTGGCTGGACTGCCGGATCATCTGGACATTACCGTTGATGGACAGCAGTTTCACCTTGTTCATGGTTGTCCCGGTGCTGACCGTGATACGCGCATCTGGGGACGCATCAAGCCAGAAGATAGAAGTCCTTACCCGGACACCATCTGCATCGTCGGCCACACGCCGGTCAACTTCCTGACCGGTGTCAGTGACCAGCCCTTCCGGATATGGCATGGTGACGGCATCATTGACATCGATTGCGGCTGCGGTCATCAAAAAACAGCGCAACGCCGTTTGGCCTGTCTCCGGCTGGACGATATGGCGGAGTTTTATGTTGGGAATACGAGCACGGAGATATATCGGCGCAAAATGTGAGTATCGTAAATACTTGTGAAATGCTCGTATCTATGGTATACTGCATAATAAGAAATGTTTAACGAGGGAGGTGCGAAGCAAATGTCTGACAGGGTCTATACACAGGACGAAATTTTTGCCGCCGTGCGTCGGCTGCTGAAAAAATATCATGCCGAGCGTGCAATTTTGTTCGGCTCTTATGCGCGGCAGGAAGCGGATGCCTCTTCCGACATTGACCTCATTGTGATTGGCGGGATCAAATTCGACCCTACCGATGTTTTCTGTATCGCGGAGGAGCTGCATCGCACCTTAGGAAAGCCCGTGGACGTGTACGAACTGCGGGAGCTTAACGCCGGCTCCGCTTTTTATGACACCGTGATGGCGGAGGGGGTGCAGATCGCATGAAGTACAGCGACCAGCAGAGAATTGCGAAAATGCGAGAGACTGCGGAAAAGCTCCTGCGTTATGTGTCAGAAGAAAACATCACGCCGGATAGGATCTTCGCGGAGGAAACCATTCAATGGACTGTCACAACGCCTCTTTATAACATCGGCGAGCACGCCGCCAACTTGACGGAGAATTTTAAGTCGCAGCATCCCGACATTCCGTGGGTGAAAATTGCGGGCTTGCGGCACAGACTGGTGCATCATTATGAAGATACCAACTGGACTGTCATATGTGCGATCATCTACGATGTTCTGCCGCCGTTTCTTGATGCGCTGAAAACGCTTTGACCCACATTTTGACCCATACCGAAAACCTGCAGAGCCACCTGGCGGGAGCATTGCGCTCCGCCCGGTGGCTCTATGCCTTCGTTTTGATACCCTTTCATTGTTTCCAGCAGCGCAAAATGCGACCATTCCACTGCCAGAGAATGTTGACCCACACCGACGATGCCGGTGGCTCTGACCCACACCGTGACCCACACGGGGAAACGAGTGGACGGAACACATGGAGCAAAGAGTTTCCGACCTCTTCCTTTTTGGGGCAAAAACGCCCGCAAACCCTTATGCCGCAACGGCTAGAGGGCATTTTATCACTTGGTAAGGATGAGGTCGGCGGTTCGAATCCGCCCAGCAGCTCCAGAAAGTCCTGTTTTCTCTCGAAAACAGGACTTTTTCTTTACTTTTCGGTGGATTTGATTCGTGGGTCAGGGGGCGGGTCAACTTTGACCCACACCGTGACCCACACGCGGAAATGCGCGGAAAGGGCAAAAGATGAGCGGACGGATATTCCGTCCGCTCATCTCTTTTAGATTGACTCACATCACCTGTGCCATGAAGCTGCCCATGGTTTGTGCGGCCTCGTCTTGCTTCTGCCTGGTTGCATGGGTGTAGGTGCGGAGTGTGAATCCGGCATCGTAGTGGCCCAGCATGCTGCTGACGGTTTTGACGTCCACGCCGTTTTGTAAGGCCAGCGTGGCGAATGTGTGTCTGAGATCGTGAAAGCGTATGTGCGGCAGTCCTGCGTCTTTCAGAATTTTCTTATGCAGGTTCACAATGGAATCGGGGTAGTACATCTCACCGGTTGCCGGCGAGGGGAACATATACGGGTTGTCGGGATGCTTCTTGTGTTCGGCAACCAGCAGGTCAACAGCCTCCTGTGGAATACTGACTTTTCTGACCGAAGTCTCCGTTTTGGGGCGGGAGAGCGTTAGTTCGCCATTGGGGTTCTTAACATATTGTTTGCTCACGGAGATGGTTTTGTTTTGGATGTCGAGGTCGCTCCACAGGAGAGCAGTCAGTTCACCCTTGCGCAGTCCGCTAACCAGTTCCAGATAAAACATGGGCAGCAGTCCCCTCTTATCCGCGGCGTCGAGGTAGGTCTTGATATTGCCCTCGCCGTTGGCGCGTTTCTTGGCCATAGAATCAGCTCCTTTCTTGGCAGCAAACACAAATACCACAACTTTGCGCGGAAAGCTACCGTTTTCGAAATGGTCTTTTTATTGTTTCCAGCAGCGCAAAATATGTGCCGATTTGCGTTGCCGCTTGGTGTCTTCCGGGTTAATAGAACTTCATTGTAAATCATCCCGAAATGTGTTATCTTCTTCACGGAAATATTCACGCGAAAGGGATTTTTTTATGCGCAAGATTCAATGCTGGTGCCGTACTAATGCTATGCTGGCCATTTCACTGCTGGCTGCGGCTGCAACGGCGTTCTTTGTCCCTCCCGACAGGGACTACTTAGGCTATTACGACCTCAAAACGCTTTCCTGTCTGTTTAGTGTTTTGGCGGTGGTAGGTGCTCTGCGAGACCTGCAGATCTTTTCCGCTCTTTCGCAGCGGATGGTGCACACCTTTTCCACGGTTCGGGGCGTATGTACAGCACTGGTGGTCATCACCATGTTCGGGTCTATGCTTCTGACCAATGATACCGCCTTGCTGACATTTCTGCCGCTTGGCTGGTTTGTCCTTTCCTCTACCGGTCAGGAAAAGCACGCCGCGCTCTTGTTCATTCTGCAAAACTGCGCCGCCAATCTCTGCGGAATGATCACACCCTTCGGAAATCCGCAGAATCTTTATCTTTTCAGCTATTACGATCTTTCCGCAAGGATGTTCTTTTCGGCAATGCTGCCACCCTTCATTCTGTCTACCGTTCTCATTCTCTTGTGTTGCCTGGCATTTCCCAAAGACCGGCTTTCCGTGCCGGAAGTGCAGGTCACAGTAGCCTCCCGCCAGGCTGCCGTCTATGGCGGACTGTTCTGTTTAGCCGTTGCCATGGTGCTGCGGCTGGTACCCTATGTTCTTGGCCTGACTGTCATTGTTCTGGTACTCTGGTTTCTGGATCGGCACGCATTGAAGACCGTAGACTGGGGATTGCTGGCCACCTTCGCCGCATTTTTCACCTTTTCCGGCAATCTTGCCCGGATGGAATCCGTCCGGGTGCTGTTCGCCCGCCTTTTGTCCCACGGAACGATGCTGATCTCCGCGCTCACCTGTCAGATCATCAGCAATGTCCCTGCCGCCATTCTGCTCAGTCGCTTCACGCAGGATGCCCGCGCTCTTCTGGTTGGCGTCAATGTGGGCGGTGCAGGGACGCTGGTGGCTTCTCTTGCAAGCCTCATTACATTTCGGGAATATACGCGCCGTGTTCCCAATGGCGGAAAGAGTTTTCTTCTCCTGTTTTCCGGGATCAGCTTTGCATTTCTGGCGATTCTTTTGACTGTCATGTCCATTCTGATGTAATAAGCCGTTTCCAACAGAATGCGCTTTGGGAAAAGCCTTATTAACTTCAGCAGTGCAAAGCATACAGCTTTGGGAAAAGTTCAGCCTGTTTTCATTTTTGCTCATCATTCCCTCCAATCTGCCGTAAGGCACGCTTATTTTCGTTGAAACACCTGCGCTTGCGGAAACAAAGACGCCAGCCTCTCCAAAAGTTCGCTCAAAAGGCGCCACAACCGCCTACACTGAGAGCCCCGTCAACTGCCCGCACTGCGGGCAGAAGTGATTGGGCAGAGCGGCGGTTCCGACGCCAGCCCTTTATCCTGCTTCTCGTCGGCGCAAGCTCCATATCCCTCGTTTCTGCCGAAAGCGGCGAAAACTCGCTCTCCGGGGCAGGGACGCTGCCCCGCCCCGGAGGAGGTCACACAGCGGCTCACAGAGGTGAACATGGGGGTTCCTCGGTCTGTGCCGCCAGTTGTCGCTGCATCCGCCGGCGTTCCGCTTCGGCAAGCTGTCGTTGATAGCGTTGTTCCATGACTTTATGCATGGGAATGATGGTATAGCGCAGGCTGCCATTTTTCCTGATGCCGTTTCGCATCTGTTTCTGCGTTCGCTCCGTAACAATGAGTCCGCGTTCCTCCAGCAGGCGGTTTTGCTTTTCTCACCGGTCATCGCCACCGTGATGGACGGTGCTGCTGAGGAAAATTCCAACCTGCTGTCCAAGAGCCGCTTCGGTTACAGCGATACGCAGAAGCCGTACACCTACGATGTTGAAAAGGCAAAGTCCCTGCTGGCTGAGTGCGGTTACGCCAACGGCTATGATATGGGTACCCTTGTTGTGGCCGATCAGTATAAGCTGCTGGCGCAGGCCGTTCAGGAGCAGCTGAAGGCTGTTGGCCTTACCTGTCAGCTGGAGGTGCTGGAGTTTAACGCATACCTGAATAAGCTGCGTCAGGGTGATTTCACCGTTACCTGCCTGCAGATGTCGCTGGAAGGCGATACACAGAACATGGCCATGGCCATCTGCAAGGACTATATCGGTATGGCAACCAACGCCCGCTGGTATAATGACCAGGTGGAGTAATGGTTCCAGGACGCTGTCGCTGCCGTGGGCACCGCCGAACGTGCCGGTATTTATGACAAGATCTTCACGCTGGTGCAGGACGAAGCGGTATACGCAGTCCTTTATAATCCCACCATACTTTACGCCCACAACGACAAGCTGGTCATTCACGACCTCCCACTGGAAGGCACCTACTTCGTATACTATTTCCACTGGTAATGGCGCAAATATCCGAGGCGGGCGGTGCGATTCAGCGCCGCCCGCCTTTGGCTTTTTCTTCCTAACTATATAAAATTTCAAAAAATGTTACACACTTGTTGCCATTACAGCGGAGTTCTAATATAGTGATACTAAGAAATTTGAAAGGAAAACCGCTTATGGCTGGAAAAACGCTTTCGGAACAGATTTACGATGATTTGTATCACGACATTACGAGACAGCAGCTGCGCTGTGGGCAAAAGCTGACCTTGAATATGCTCAAAGAGCGCTTCCATGTCAGTCATACGCCGATCCGCGAGGCGTTAATGCGTCTGGCGGAGAACGGTCTTGTAACGTACTACTCCAACTGCGGCGTCACCGTGATTGAATTTGAGGAACGAGATATTCAGGAGCTGTATCAATTCGCCTCTGAGCTGGATGCTCTGGCAATACAGTTCTGCAGCGCATCCCTGAATCAGATGCCGCTGGTACTTGATCTGCAGGAGATCATCGAAAACGGCAATGCCGCTTTGGCAGAGGGAGATATATCCAAGTGGAAGGAATTTTCAGAGCGCTTTCATGTCATCTTCTATCGCCATGCGCAGAACTACTATTTAGATCAGGCCGCCGCTCGTCTGCGCGCCAGACTCGAGCTGCTGTCGTGTATGTACTACAAAGAGGAAAACGTAAGCAAGATCAACGAAGGGCATAACGTCATTTACAAGCTGGTGTGTGACGGAAAGTATACCGCTGCCGCCAGCAGGATGCGTCGACACCTGCAGACCGATATGGCCTATGCTATGAAGGCATACAATCTTTATCAGCAGCAGGGGTAAGTATGTCCGGGGAGGTTTCGTATGCTGAATTACGGGCGTCTGAGATCCGTGGCCGCCAATATGCGGCGCTGCGAGCTGTCTCAGATACCGGTGTCAGATGATGACAGTATCTTTTATCTGGTTGGATGCCGCGTTAAAGCACAGGAGCGCTGCGGTGTGCTGCTGATCCGCGAAGATGAGCAGGTGCACGCCTTTATGAACGAACTGTTCTGCATACCGCCGGTTCCCGGCGTCCGGATGAGCCAGATAGACGCCGCAGTGCGTCAGGTGATCGTCGATGCGGGGTATGGCGCCGCCTTTATCACACGCACCGGCCACGGTATTGGCTTGATGGTGCATGAGCCGCCGGACGTCAGCACCTCCTGCGGCGTGGTTGCGCAGGAAGGGATGGTATTCTCCATAGAGCCCGGCATTTATCTGCCCGGTGACACAGGAGTCCGCATTGAGGATCTGGTTCTTGTCACCGCCGATGGCTGCGAGGTTCTGACGCATTATCCAAAAGAATTACAGATCATTTCGTAAACAAACGATGGCGTTCCGCGTTTAAGCGGAACGCCATCGTCTTCTATATCTGCTGAAACTGCGGCTCAAAACGCCCATGTGCCGTCACGGAAGATCGGTACGATCCGCCCGTCGGTACAGACAGCATCCACCGCCGTGTCCGGCGCGCCGATCATGAAGTCGGCATGGACCTGTGAATCGTTGACTCCCAGTGCATAGCACTCTTCCAGTGTACGGTCGTGATACCCCTGAATCGCATTGATATATCCCTTTCCAAGCGCCAGATGGCAAGCGGCATTCTCGTCGATCAACGTATTATAGAACAAAACGCCGCTGCGGTTAATGGGGCTGTCCCACGGTACCAGTGCGCATTCGCCCAGGTAAGCGCTGCCTTCATCCATGCCAATCAGCTGATCCAGCAGCTCCGGATTTGTCTCAGCGCCCCACTCCACAGCCTTTCCCTCATGAAAGCGGATCCAGAAATTCTCCGCAGACTGTCCATGGAAGCATAGGGGCTTTGTTCCATAGACGATGCCCTCTGCCGCGCCCTTCTTCGGTGTGATAAGGCACTCCTCCGTCGGCAGATTCGGCGTGAAGGTCGTCCCGTCCTTTGTTGTCTCCCGGACGCCCTTAAAACGTGCTTCCGGCATCATACCGATATGGAAATCTGTGCCATTGCCGCTGCTGAAGTGAAGCTCCTTCAGTGGCAGGCGGTTGATGTAGTCGCAGCGGCGCTGTAGCTCCGCATTATGCGCCGCCCATGCAGCAACAGGATCGCCCTCCACGCGGCAAACGGTAAGAATCAGTTCCCACAGTCTCTCCATTGCCCGACCGACCCGCAGCTGCGGAAACAACCTCTTAGCCCACGCCGGACCCGGCACACAGGCAAAGCACCACTGGCACTTGTGCTCCATCGCATCCCGGTAAGGCTTATAAATCGGCCAAACCGCTTGCTGTGAGGTGCTGTATTTCCCCGCGTCAATACCGTTAAGACCGCTGGGATCCTCAGAAATCAATCCTATCCGGCACGGGAGCACCTGCGCGCAGTGTTTCCAGCGAGCCTCCTCGCAGTCGCGTACTGCGCTCAGATCCGCCGTTGTGCGGTAGCGGTAGTCCACCTTCAGAAGCGGCTGGTAATTCCATTCCACGACCACCCGTCCTGCGCCGCACTTGTAGCATTCCTCTACCAGCATCTTGACAAACTCCGGTTGATCCAACTGCGCTGTAATGAATACTTCCTGTCCTTTCTGAACATTGCCGCCTACCTCTGCGATAAGACGTGCATAACTGCGCAACAAGGTCTTATTCATACTCCGCCTCCTGATTTATAAAATATTGCAATTATATAAAATGTTGCAATTTTATTATAAAATGAGCACAGCACAAGATTGGACTTTTGAAAAGACCCTCTGCGAATTTTCCCAAAACAATTGACCGCTTACTTTATAATATTACAATTATTTGTATAGAATATAGAATCATGACAAGGCTATATACGGCGGCGGACAGGTGATGTCCGCCGCCGTATGGTTATTTGAGCTGAGGTGCTTGCAGATCGGTCAATCAGCCGTTCTTACGCTTGATGACCAGCGCGGTTCCGCTCAGCGACAGCAGAGCGCTTACACCGTACAGTGCCACACCGGCGTCAAAGGTCTTGGGAGAGGAAATGGGCTGCTCATCGGGGGTGGTATAGGAGGTGTTATAGGTATACGTGTTCTCGAAGGTCATCTTTCTTACCGTATCGGCAGTATTAACCACACCATAAAACTCCCCATTGGCTGTGGTCTCCAGCTTGGCGGGACGGATTTCCCCGTTGGCGGCAACATGCCACACCGCGTCGGAATACGTCCATCCCGAGCGGTTATCATTCACCTCGCGGACGAAGAAGCCCTCGCTGACAAACTCCGCAATCTGCTCCTTCGGGCCGCTGATGATCAGCTCGCCGTCATAACTGCCCGCACCGCTGGTGGTAACGACAACCGAGTATGTCACGTCCGTATAATAGGACAAGTCATGGGCTCCCACATCACACACCGTAATCGTAAAGTCCGTCGTGCCGGGATGGGTGTTGCCGCCCAGCTTTACCGTCTTGGTGAAGGGAACTTTACACACCGGATCAGGCGGATCCATGGGTTTATTAGGGGGCGGGATTATGACCCCGGGCGGCAGCTCCACAGTTCCGCCTACCTCCGTTGCCCCTGCGACGGCGGCCAGACACAGCACCATGGCCAGTGCCAGCAGCAGGGCAAATACCGTTTTTCTGCTTCTTTTCATGTGTTTTACCTCCTTATTTGTCGTTATTTTTCCGGCGCACGCAGCGCCAAGTGAACAGTGCCGCGGCCAACAGCGCGATCCCAAGGATCACCGACGGCCCTTTCCAACCTTTACGCATGGCGTCATCTCCTTTCCGTATTCACACGCGCTTACTCCGTCCACTGGGGATAGAAGTAGAGCACCGTTTCCGGCTCCATCTGAATGGGCAGATAGGAGCCGTGCGTACCCTTGTCAATGGCCAGACAGGTGTAGTCCTCAAAGAGCATGGGTACCTGAACGATAAAGCTGTCATGGATAAGCCGCTCCGTCTCGCCGGACTTGTATCGCTTGCCGCCGGTACGGGTCATATCCAGTGTCAGCACGCCGGAGTATTCCCCGTTGGCGCTCAGTGACCAGTCTCCCTCGTAGACCTCCTCCGGTGTCGTATAGTCGCTCTCATACCACCAGATAAAGGTACCGGAGCCCCAATAGTTCTCCTGGCTGTTGTTGGCGTTCAGCTCCAGAGAGGCAATCGCGGGCTTATCCGTCTCCCCATTCCATACCCACAGCCTCTGCGTCAGCTGGGAGCCGTCGGGACAGGTCCAGCCAAAGTCGCTGCCGTCGTCTCCATCGTTCCCCTCCTGCGAGTAAAAGGTGAAGTCCATGGCCAGATTCTTATCGTTCTCAAAGTCGTAGGGCAGCGACAACGATCCGGCGGTGGGAAGCCAGCTCAGGGTATCGCCATAGCGGTCGGTCAAGCGCAGCTCCGTGGTTTCAAAGGGGGTCTTCCCCAACTCGTAGAAGACAAACAGCAGGATCGGTTCGCCGTTCTGGCTGCGGTAAAGCTCCTTCATGACCTCGTAGTCGCCCTTCTCCTCGCTCCACTGGATGCGGTTCACCACCACGGTGGCGTTGGGGTCACGGGGCACCACGCAGAACAGACTTCCTCTGTCGCCCACCACCCGCTCCTGCGGGATATTCCGGATGAACGGATACTGGGCGCACAGCATCGGCGCCGTATCATTCATCCAATCCCGCAGCGGAACTGCCAGATCACGCAGACTGCCGTCGATATCGCCGATGTAGGCCACCGCGAAGCGCTCGTCCTGGTGACGCGCTTCCAGCTCCTGCCGCAGCAGATCCAGAGAATCGTCGTAGGCCCCCGGCTCATCGCCTCCCGTACCGTTGCCGCCGGGTACCTGCCCGCCTGTCGGTGTATTCCCGCCGTTGATGTTGATGGTTCCCACGCCGGGGATCTCCACCTGACAGGCTGTCAGCGACAGCGCCATGGCCAAGGCCAGCAGCGCCGCCACAAGAATTGTGGTTAGTTTTTTCCCATTATCACGCATGGGTTGCCTCCTTTCCGTGCTTTGCTGCCATTTACCCCCCCGAGAGGGGTTGAACACGCGCCGCGAAAACGGACGCCTCTCCATAGGGGATATATCCTCCACGGACGCTCTGATGATACGGCGCATTCCGTCCCTCCCTGCTTACATCGCAGCTTTCCCTTTTTTGTATGTAAGCTTTGCTGTATATACATTTATATACAATTTTGCGCAGAATGCCTATTACCCTAAGGGTGAAATTTGCCCGCAAACGGAAAAATCATCCTTAGGCTTAGACAGAGTACACAATCCCGCCCTCCACGGTTTGTGTACTCTGTCCACGGATCCCCCCGATCTGTGCAGCAGCTCCGTGCGCCTCGTGTTGGAGGAGCGGAGTCGAGAAGCCCTGCTCCCTGGCCGCCTGAATGAGGGAACACATCGCTGACCTGCGGCTTGCGCGGTTCTTCTCTTGTCGTAAGGATGCCGTTCCGTTTTGCAGAATATCATAATTTCATCGCCATATATTTGTCGTTTTCTACAATATGCAGATTGCATACCCTCTCAAAAATGTGCTATATGCACACAAAAAGCCGTTTCTTTCCTTGACGCTTGCTGTATCGCCATATATAATGGATTTTGCGTATAGCGGCACAAATTCTTTTGCAGCGAGAGAAACTATGAAATACATCATCGAGGACAAGAAGTGCCATTTCAAATCCGCCTTTGACACGGAGACGGGCGCGTATATCCGTACCGGTATTCTGGATGAAGCCGGAAAAGACACCGGCGTTGATCCGTTCATGGCATCCTACCCCCATCTGATCGATGTGGGGATTATGGGACACTGCATCCACGGCAAAACCGGGCTCTGCGCCAAGGCGGGAATCGGCTGCTACCAGAGCGGCCTGCTGGTGGAGCAGCCCAACATGACCGTGGAGGACTTCCGCTGGATCGCCCGCCAATCCAAGGGCCGATGCAACCAGTTTGCGCTGGGCGGCAGGGGCGACCCCGACCAGCACGAGAACTTTGAGGAGATCTTGCAGATCTGCCGGGAGAATGTGCTGGTCCCCAGCTTCACCACCTCCGGCTACGGCCTGACGCCGGAGCTTGCGGGGCTGTGCAAGCAGTATTGCGGCGCGGTGGCGGTGAGCTGGTATCGCAGTGAGTACACGCGCAACGCCATTCAAATGCTGCTGGAGGCGGGCGTCAAGACCAACATCCACTATGTGTTGGGCAAAAACAGCATCGATGAGGCCATTGCGCGTTTGGAGCGCGACGATTTCCCCGCCGGGATCAACGCGGTGATCTTCCTGCTGCACAAGCCGGCGGGGCAGGGAACAGCGGCGAATATGCTGGCTGTCGACGACCCCCGCGTGGCGAGGTTTTTTGCGCTGGTGGACAAGCGGCATCCCTTCAAGGTGGGCATGGACAGCTGCAACGTGCCCGGCGCTATCCGTTTCTGTCATGCCGTTCTCCCCGAGTCGCTGGACACCTGCGAGGGCGGGCGTTACAGCTGCTATATCGGCGCGGATATGGTGATGGTACCCTGCTCCTTCGACCAGCAAAAGCGCTTTGAGGTGCAGCTCAGCGAGGAGACTACCATTGAGGACGCATGGAACAGCGAGCCCTTTGAGCGCTTCCGCGACCGGATGCGCGGCGCCTGTCCAGACTGTGAGAAAAGAGCACTTTGCATGGGCGGCTGCCCGCTCATGCCGGAAATTGTATTTTGCGACAGCGAAAAAAGAAAGGTAAAGGGGTAACGCCATGAAAATCAGAACCGACTTTGTGACCAATTCCAGCAGCAGCAGCTTTGTGCTGACCCTGAAATTTGAACTGGCAAACGGCGAAGTCCTCGCTTGGGAGGGACAGTCCGATTGACTACATCGAAGATTGCGAGGGGCATGGCGGCGCCCTTGACTTCCGGCACAAGCCCGCCATACGGGAAGCGCCGGAGGGATATTTCGAGGAAAAAAGGCAGGCCGCCGGCTTTTTCGAATATGAGGACGAATGACGAATATGAACAAGCTTTCGCGAGAAGGCCGAGCGCCCATGCGGAGCTTGACCTCAAATGGGCAACCCAGTGACAGCTAACCTATAAATCCTATAAAGGAGCACTTACATATGCCGAAACCGAATTTTTTTGCAGGTATTGATGCTTTGAACTGCCTGCTCCAGATGGACTTTGATGACCCCGCAAAGGATATCGATTTGACGCTCGATCTTATAGATCTCCCCTTTTGGCTTAGCCTTCACTCCGATGAAAAAACACAGACCCTCAAGGTATATATTCAGTCGGAGCTGTACAGCCGGGACGAGGAAATGGCTACCTCGTGCGGCAGTCTGGTGCTTGACCGCGCAAGCAGACGAGCTGATGTAGAAGCGCCTCAAGCGCTGGGCGAGAACATGGGCGCGTTTTTTTCCGCATGCCAAAACCTCAGCTGCCTGATCCAGGAGAAGGGCTTGGAGCCGCTGTACGCCGATCTCAATCCGGACGAAGCAGGTATCCTGCTGACGGAGCGTGACGGCGAGCTGAGCTGGCAGGTGGTTTCCGGCCGGGAACGCCCGAGTCTCACGATACAGACCTTGTTTGGCGGCACAACGACGGGCCGTCCGTATATGGACGATTTTTGGGAGCGGTCAGAGCTTAACGATCTCAGTCTGGAGGAAAAGATCGAGGCTGCTGAAGAGGGAAATACGACGGCGATGGAAGAGCTGGCCATGCTCTATCTGAACGGCGATGAGGAGCAAAGCATAGCCCCCGATCCCCAAAAAGGCGTTTACTGGTTCCGCAAGCTGGCGGACACCGGCGATGCTGCCGCCATGTTCAATCTGGGTCTGCACTACGCGAAGGGTCACGGTGTGGAGCGCGATTTTGAGAAGGCCGCCGAATGGATGGGGAAGGCCGCGGAGGCCGGTGACGATGATGCACCGGCACTGGCCGAGGAATACCGAAAGCTGGCAGGTGCCGCCGAGAAGGCGGCGGCGGGCGACGCACAGGCGCAGGCCGATCTAGCGGAGGGCCTGATGAAGCTCGGCGGCTCGATGGATCAGGCCGGCGCAGGAAACGACTACGACGAGGCCTTCGAGCTGGCGCAAAAATCCGCGGCACAGAAGAATGGCGACGGTACCTGGATCCTGGCACTGGCCTACGAGCATGGGCGCGGCGTCCGAAAAAACCGCAAGAAGGCGGCAGCACTATACAAGCAGGGCGCCGAGTTGGGTCACGCCGCCTGCCAGCATAGTCTTGCCTGCTGCTACATGAACGGTGATGTGCTTCCGGAGGATCACGACGCCGCCTTTGCGCTCATGCAAAAGTCCGCCGAGCAGGGCTACGGTCTGGCCATGAAGGATCTGGGGCGGTGCTATCAGTTCGGCACGGGCTGCACAGGCAATATGCAGACCGCACTGGAGTGGTACACCAAAGCCGCCGAGGTGCTGGACGATCCGGAGCTTGACCGGCGCGTGATGGCCTTGCAGGCCTTGTCCAAGGCGGACCCCCATTGGGGAGAGGATTACGCCGAGGATGGCGAGGACGGCGAGAAGGATACGCCCGCAGGCGTATTCGATGCCTCAGCTGTTATGAAGGAAAATTTGCAGGCGGCAGGCAAGGCCGCTGACGACGAAACGCTGGCCAATATGTCCTTGGATGAGGCATACGCGGCGCTGAGCGGTCAGCCCGACCCGGACAGCGATATTCCCGCCGCACAGCCGCTGGACGGTCAGTGCAGCCAGCTGGAGTTCCAGCACAAAACAAAAGCTGCATTTTCCGTTTTTGGTGGGCTAATGAACGTCAACCAAAGCGGTACGGAGTACGCCTTTGAGCGGATCGCGGATATGGCTGCCTCCCAAGCGGATGACGACGGCAACGCGGCGATGGCAAAGATTTTCCATGACATCGTAAAGGCGGATACGGAGCCGTTTGAGCTGGCGGAGACCGCCCACCGGATGGCGGCGCTGTTCCGCGTGGATGCGGACTATTTTGACGCGTCCAACGACCGGGAGCAGGAGATCGAGCACGGCTATATCCAGCGCATCATCACCTATCACGTGCTGCGCTCCTTCGCATGGACGTTGGCGGCCTACTGCGAGAAAAAGCAGGTACAGCCCAGCGATCTCTCCTATGATACGCTTGAGGAGCTGCTGCACTTCATCGCTGACCGGAATTATCTGAACTATACCGGCGGCAGCTATTCCCCGGTGATCTGTTCCGGCGATGATATCCATGTTTTCTATGTGCCGGACACCATGTCGGCCACGGCGAGGAAGCAGCTGAAGCTGGAGGCGCAGGTACGCAGCGAGGACGGCGAGGGAGGCAGCGTCGAGGACGTGGGTTCTCTGGATGGACTGCGGCGCGAGCTGGCCGCCATGTATCCCGCCATGCAGACCATCTATCACCATCTGGAGGAAACCCGGGATCATGAGGAGGCTTTGACCGGTGAGGCGGCGGATGTCCTCTACGCCTGGTGCGCCATGACCTACGCCGCCCGTGAACCGATCTTTAGCGAGGACGGCCCCATGAACTGCTGGTGGGAGCATCCGGAGGAACAGCAGCGCTGGGAGCGTGAATTAAAGATCTCCCAGCTGGAAAGCGCCATCTCGCAGGAGACGGATTGGCTGGCCCGCCATCGCAAGGATCTCTCAAAGAGGGTGCAGCTTACATTTGCTAATAGAGCGTTTGTGTTTGCCGGCGTCAATCACAGAGAGGAATGGCCGGATATTTTGCAGGCGGTGGTGAGCAGAGGCGGACTCCAAAGAACCGCCGTCTCCGGTAAAACGGACTATCTTGTGTGCGATCCCGCATATGCCGGCGATTCCCAGGTCAAGCACGCGTTGGAGCAGCGGATAAAGGGCAAGGATGTGAAGATCATCCTGCTGACCGAGCTGCTGGACGCGCTGCATATGACCGTAAAGAGCCCACAGGAGGAGTTGGCTGAGCTGCGGGGCGAGACACGAAAGGCGCCGGAAAAAGCAGCCACCAAGCCGGCGCCGGTGACGGCCGTGGAATTGCCGGAGGAGCTGACCTATACGCAGGGGAACAGTTGCCGCGGCGACGGCTATACGTTTGACATCCCCGATGGATTTGTGGTAAGCACCGAGGTGGAGAACCGGGACTTCGTCGCCTATCTGCCCAACGAAACCGACCCCGACGATTTCAACGCATCCCGCTTTATCATTTTTGCCGGAGAGAAAAACGAAAACGACCTGTTTGCACAATTCCGGACGACAGATGAATTCTGCGGCATCACGCAGGTCATAGGCAACGCCGCCGGCCATGCCTTGGACGTGCATACTGCGTGGGCCGTGCGGTATGCACGCCCCGATCTGCCGGGCACCATTTCATTTTTCCACGCCGAGGGTGCGCTGCACGCCATTCTCACCGCAGGTGTAGACGACCATCTCCAGAGCGTCCGGCTGCAGATCAGCGGTGTGAGCCGAAAGGACCGCGCCGGGTACGAGGCGCTGGCCGCTCGTATGTTCGATCATATGCGTGCCGATAAGCCGGTCACGCTGCTGGAGCGGCCCGATGCAGAGCAGTATGTTCACATGACGCTCACCGGTAAGCTGCCGAAGGAATGGGCGGACTGTGTAGCGGCTTATGTGGAGCACTTCTCTATTGCGCGGAACGTGACGCAAAACCTGCGGGTAAAGATTTTCCAGCAGAGCGAGGGCGAGCACAGTATACCCAAGCTGCGGAAGGATCTGAAGAATCTTTTGCAGGACATCAGCACCAGCGCAGAGGCTGTGCTGAAGCAGGCCGAGTATGTATACACGCTGAAGCGGGCCCAGTACCCGGCGCACAAGGCGCTGGCGTCTATGAAGGAGTCTCTTGCGGCGCTGGCGGACTTTGCCGACCAGACCGTCACGCTGGAGGAACGGCCTATCGAAGTGATATCCGCCTATGCCGCCCGTGTCAAGGAGCGTCTGGAAAAGCCGGTATATCAGGCCATAGAGTCGCTGCTGGCGGAGGAGGAGAACGGACTTGCGCCAGACGCACGCGAGACCCTCTCCGCGCTTCGCGCACAGGCGGAGGAGGCACACCGGCAGGCGGAGGAAAAGCGCAAGGAGGAGCAAGCCGCGCGGCGCAAAGCCCAAGCGGAGGCCAATCGCAAGAGAGAAGAGGAAGCGGCCGCGAAGGCGAGAGCCGAGGAGGAGGCGCGCCGTCAAGCCGAGGAAGCTGCCCGCCAAAAGCAGGCGGAGGAAAAGCGTCAGCGTGCGCAGCAGATCCAGTCCCTCAGAGACTCCGCCCAACGAAAGCAGGAGGAATTTGAGCGCGGCAAGCGCAGATGTGAAGAGGAAATTGCCCGGCGCACGGAGCAGATCGCGGCGCTGGACGCAGAGCGCAGCAAGCTGGGTTTCCTGTTCCATCTGAAGGAAAAGCGTCAGATCGACGAAAAGGCGGCGGCGCTGAACAAGGAGATCCGAGATATCCGGGCGCAGATCGACGCCGATGCGGAGAAAGCTGAGAAGCGCATTCACAAGCTGCAGGCCCGCGCCGATCTGTTGTCCGCCAAGACGGGTGACCTTGTGGAATTTGGCATAGACGGCTTTGATAAAAAGACCCCGCTGGTATGGCGGGTGCTCCGGCGGGACGGCGACATTGTGGAGCTTTTCAGCCGTGACGTCATCTGCGTAGGCAGCGGCGGCGACTGGGACGGCGAGGACTTGACGAAAAAGGAAAAAGACTCGCTTTTCCGCTACAAGGAGCCCACCGGACTCTGGCGCACCTCCCGCGGCTTCCCGGAAAAATCATTCTCCGCAGCAGAGCTGGCGGCGGTCATTCCGGTGGAGCGTCTGGCGTGGAAAAGGATCTATGATGACAAGTATCGCAGCCAAAAGGTGACCCGGCGGTTTTATTGTCCCACCGTGGAGGAGCGCAAGAAGTATGATCCCCATTTCTCGGCAAAGCCTACCGCGAACCTGATAGAGGAGGCCAAGAAGGATCTCTGGGAGGAGGGAAAGACCATCCGCGACACGCAGGCATACTTTGACCGGAATTGGCCAAGTTGGCAGCGCGATATCACGGCCTATTGGCTGAACTGCGAACCGATACCGGGTGGATTTGGCCGTGGGGCCTTCCTCCACAGCCCCGAACGCAATGGGTGCGCCCTTGGCACAATGCTCGGCATCCGTCCCATGGTCACCGTCGATCTCAGCAAAATCAGCGCGACGGTGTAAGGTACGCCCTCGGAATAGAACAACAAAACAGAAAAGGAGGTGTGGCCATTGGCCACACCTCCTTTTCTGTTTTGTCACCTCATGCGCCCGCGTCTTGCCAGGCATATCGACGGAGCGGCGGCGCAGCTCACTCCTGCGGGGTCAGCTCGCCGGTCTCCGTGTTGATGACGTAGCCGCGGATGGTCACGTCGGCGGGCATCAGCGGATGGTTGCGCAGCAGCTCCACCGTCTCCGCCACGGAGTTTTCCACGCAGTCGAACCCTCGCAGCCACGCCTCAAAGTCGACGCCGCAGTAGCGCATCATGTCGATATGATCCT
>OQVS01001156.1_pt1 | contig 18167 bp, 16 predicted proteins | sample 1691601 | NCBI WGS metagenome assembly OQVS01 (sample SAMN03418268, study PRJEB22391) | human gut metagenome | biome: human-gut; feature: organic feature; material: feces | host: Homo sapiens | place: Tanzania | collected 2013-01
AAGTGTTAAAATCGCTGACTGCAGACGCTCTGAGAATCGAATATTTTGGAGTTTCAGAAAATTTGTGCACAAAAATCGAAATTTTGCACGAGTCGTGCAATGTGTTGTTTTTCAGACTGTTGTACTCGTCGACGATTTGATAAACCCCGAAAAAAGCAGTCATTCATTATGAACGCTTTAATCATTCATAATGAACGTCTGAAGAGTTTGTGATGAAAAACAGTGGGCAACTTCCGTTTTCGAAGCGTTTTTTGGGTGTTTTTGACAACGAATATATTGCACACAGAGAAATTGATTGCAGAAAAAAATGACGGCAAAGCTGCCAACCGTAGACAACAGGCGATAACGGCATATAATAATGTAAACAATTTTGTTTTGCGCGTGTTAAATTACCCGCACGCAATTGTGAATACTTATTAAAAAAGCCTGGCTTTACCTTGAAAGACACCAGACTTAATCACTCTTATAAATTCGTTTTTATATTGCTTGCTAACAAAGTGGGTACTATCCGCAGCTATCTATTTTGTCGTTATCCGCATCCTGACCCACAGCCATCGTGGGATGAGACGCCAGAAGAACACAAGAACGGCATAACGCCAGTCTATCGTGACTACTGCCCTGCCCCTCTCTATCGCACCGACAATATGCCTCGCCACACTGGAAGCCCGGAGCTGCATGGGATAGCTGCTGCCGGAAATGAGATCGGTGGCGACGAACCCCGGACGTAAATCGGTGATGCGCACTGGCAGACGGTGCATCCGTGCGAGCTGGGAGAGGCACTCCAGATAGTGGTTCTGCATACGCTTGGTGGCGGAATAGGCAGGAGCGGCACCAAGTCCTCTGGTGCCTGCAATGGAGGTGATGCACGCTATGCGGAAAGTATATCCCGGTACGGGGGAATGGACGGCGAACCAGTTGAAGGCAGCGCTGACCATACGCACGAAGCCCACTCCGTTGGTCTGCAACGTGTCGAGTTCTTTCTTCTGATCGAGTTGATTGTTCTGCCAACCGATGCCAGAGCTGTGGAAATACAGGTCCATCCCGCCAAGTTCGGCAATAAGCTCCTGTAGCTGCGCCGGAGCATCGGCATCGTTCACATCGATGCACCTGCTGCAGACTATGCCTTCTGCCGATGCCAGCACCTCGTCGAGGCGTTCTATCCTACGCCCGGCAATACCTACGAGCCATCCGCTTGCGGCAAGCTGTCTTGCCACTTCCATTCCGATGCCCGATGTGGCACCCATTACTATCGCACGTCGTTTCATTTCCACCAGTTTTTTATTAAGATTCAGTTGATTTCTTTTCAGAACACGCCCGTCTGAGCATAGCGCTCCCTTGTTTTCTGCTCGATGTTCTCTCCCCCGTCACCGCTCTGCTGTGCTGCAAGTTCGGCGGAATAGGCGATGTCGGCATCAGCCCCGCCATCGTCGCCGTCGGCACGGCGCAGCTCCCCGCGAAGCCTGTAGGCATCCGCACGGAAGGGATTTGAGTCGATGGCATTGTTCAGGTATTCTATAGCCACGCTTCCGTTGCCGCGCGCCTGCTCTATCCTTGCCTTCAGCATGAGTATGTCCTCGTTGTCGGGATATTCCTCCAGCAGGTGCACCGCGTCCTCGTCGGCCTCGTCTGCTCTGCCGTCGCCCAGCAGCAGCTCTCCGCGCAGGAGATAGGCATCAGCATAGTCGGCTTTCACCAGTACCGCACGCGTGAGCTTTGCCACGGCATCCGCCACATCGCCCTTGCCTGCGCACGCCTTGGCGCAGAGATACAGGGCAGCCGGGGAATCCTGATCCACGAGCAGGGCCTGCTCGCACGCCGAACCCATCATAGTATAGTCCTCCATCATATATGCCACGTGCGCCATGCGCAGGAAGATGTCGATATTGTCGGGTTGCGCTTCGGCAAGCTTCTGCAGTTGGCTGTATGCCCCGGGCAGATCGCCGGTGGCGATGTATGCCTGCGAAAGATAGTCGCGTATCTCCAGGTCTTCCCTTATGTCGAGGGCGTGGCGGAAGCACTCCACGGCATAACCCACTTGGTTGGTCTTCAAAGCCTTCACTCCGTCATATTTCAGTATGTCGAAATCCCTTGCCTCGCCTGCCTTCTTCTCTTCGGGCGTTGGCTGGCAGTCTTCCTGCCGCACTCCAAAAATCTTCTTCAGGATGTTCATTTCAAAAAAAGGTATAAAAAGAAAGAAGGTGTACCCCGCAGCCTGTAAAGGCTCCAGCAGCACACCCTCTGAAAAATCAAAATACTATTCCACTATTATCTCGCTCAGCGTGGGGTGGATGTGAGTGATGTCGTGCAGCTCCGCCATAGTGGTGTTGCGGCACATCAGTGCACTAACCTCCTGCACCAAGTCTGCGGCATGCGCGCCATAAACATGGCAGCCGATTATTCTGCCGTCCTTGCCGGCAAGAAGCTTCAGCATACCCTCTGTCTCGTTCATTGCCACAGCCTTTCCGTTGGCACGGTAGTAGTGTTTCTGGCATATGTATTCAGTTCCCTCTGCCTTCAGCATATCCTCGGTCTTGCCCACGCAGGCAGCCTCGGGATTGGTGAAGATGGCAGCCGGCATGATGTCGAAACGTATTCCGTCGGTCTCGCCCATAATGTGGTTCACGGCTCTCTTGCCCTGCATCTCTGCGGCGTGTGCAAGCATCTGTCGCCCGTTCACGTCGCCCACGGCATATACGTGCGGAACGCTGGTGAGCATATTGTCGTCTACGGTTATTCCCTTGCGGTCGAAGGCGATGCCCACATTCTCAAGTCCGAGTGCTTCGGTGTTCGGCTTCCTGCCCACGGCGAGCAGCACCTTGTCTGCCTCGATTTCGGTGAGTTTGCCTTTTTTCTCGAATGCCACCTTGCCCCCCGTTACGCTCTTGAGTGCCGACTGCATATAGAACGCCACTCCGCGCTTCTCCAGACACTTGCGCAGACGCTTGGCGATGTCGCTGTCGAGAGCAGGCAGACATTCCTTGAGGAATTCCACCATGCTCACCTCGCACCCGAAGGAGTTGAGAATGCTGGCGAACTCCATGCCTATCACTCCTGCTCCGACGATACAGATGCGCTTTGGCAGCGTGTCTATGTTCAGGAGCCATGTGGAATCACACACCATCTCGGGGTCGAGTTCCTCTATCGGCAGTGATTTCGACTCCGATCCTGTTGCGATGATAATGTTGTCGGCTGCATATTCCTCACCGTTCACGGCGATAGTGTTTGCCGACTTCATCACAGCTTCTCCCTTCACCAATGTTATGCCCGGAGCGGAAAGCAGTGTAGAGATACCGCTGCGGAGAGTTTCCACCACGGTGTTCTTGCGTGCGGCAACGGTCTTGAAGTTGAACGCAAACTGCAGAGCGTCAAGTCCGTAGTCCTCAGCCTCTTTCAGTTCGAGCATGATGTCGGCATGGCGTGCATACGTCTTAGTAGGTATGCAGCCGCGGTTCAGACACGTACCGCCCAACTCATCCTTTTCCACGACAAGCACGGTAAGTCCCTTCTGGGCGGCATAGGTGGCTGTCTTGTATCCGCCAGGACCGCCACCTATTATGATAAGATTGAATTTACTCTCCATCTGCAAGAATCTGTCTGTATGTTACAATCGGATGCTTTGCCGCAAGCACGTCGTCCACACGTCCGACGGGTGTGTTGTGCGGTGCGCTCTTCAGCAGTTCGGGATCTGTCTTCGCCTCCTCTGCAATCTTGCGCATCACTGCCACGAACCCGTCGATGGTCTCCTTGCTCTCGCTCTCTGTCGGCTCTATCATGAGCGACTCGTGGAAGAGCAGTGGGAAGTAGATTGTCGGTGCGTGGTAGCCATAGTCGAGCAGACGTTTCGCCACGTCCATCGTGGTTATGCCAGTAGACTTGTCTGCCAGTCCGTTGAACACGAACTCGTGCTTGCACAGTCCGTCGATAGGAAGCTCGTAGAGGTCTTTCAGCGACTCCTTGATATAGTTGGCGTTGAGCGTAGCGAGCGGACCAACATACTTGATGTACTCCTTGCCGAGTGTGAGGATGTAGGCGTAAGCCTTCATTATCACTCCGAAGTTTCCGTGGTACGGACCTACAGAAACCTTGCCGAGCGCCTCTACAGGTGTGTGATGGGTTGAATGTGCATTCTCGGGCAAGAACTGATCCAGCCCCTTTCTTACTCCAACAGGACCGCTGCCTGGACCACCGCCCCCATGAGGAGTGGAGAAAGTCTTGTGCAGGTTGATGTGCATCACGTCGAATCCCATGTCGCCCGGACGGCATGCGCCGAGCATCGGGTTGAGGTTTGCTCCGTCGTAGTACATCAGACCGCCGCACTCATGCACGAGGCGTGCAATCTCCGGAATGTTGCGCTCGAAGAGTCCGAGCGTGTTCGGGTTTGTCATCATCATTGCAGCCACGCCGTCGTCGAGAAGTCCCTTCAGGTCTTCCACATCGACCACTCCATCGGCAGTACTCTTCACCTCCACTATGTCCAGTCCGCAAACGGCAGCCGAAGCCGGGTTAGTGCCGTGGGCGGAGTCGGGCACGATGACCTTCGTGCGCTTCATGTCGCCGCGGCTCTCGTGATACTGGCGGATAACCATCAATCCAACGAGCTCTCCGTGTGCGCCGGCAAACGGGTTCAGCGTGAAGTCGGCAAGCCCGGCAATCTCGGAGAGCGCCTTGCGCAGTCCGTCATACACCTCGATGGCTCCCTTCACCGTCTCTACGGGCTGCAGCGGATGCAGGCGTGTGAATGCCGGCATGGCGGCAATCTCCTCGTTGATGGCAGGGTTGTACTTCATGGTGCAGCTGCCGAGTGGATAGAAGCCGTTGTCAACGCCGAAATTGTTGCCGCTGTGGTTGGTATAGTGGCGCACCACGGTCATCTCGTCACATTCCGGCAGTTCAGCGTCGTGCTCGCGGCGCATATCCTGTGGTATTTCGTATTTTCCGAAGCTGTTACTGGGCAGCGAATAGCCCTTGCGTCCCGGACATGACAGCTCGAATATCAAATTTCCATATAGTCTGTTGTTCATAGTCAGATCAATTTTATAAGGTTATCAATCTCGTCTTTAGTGCGCTGCTCGGTAACGGCAAACATAATGGTATGCTCGCCGACCTTCACTCCGCCCATAAATCCGTTGTCTATAAACTTCTGCTGCAATGCGTCCACGTCGCCGTCGTAGTCGACACAGAACTCATTGAAGAACGGCTTGCTGAACGTGGGCTTGAACTTGCCTGTCTCCACGAGCCTGTCCATCATATAGTGGGTCCCGGCATACGACATTTCTGCTGCTTCCTTCACTCCCTGCTTGCCCATTACAGCCATATAGACCGTAACGAAGAGCGCCATCAGGCTCTGGTTTGAGCAGATGTTCGAGGTTGCCTTCTGGCGGCGTATGTGCTGTTCGCGCGCCTGCAGTGTAAGCACGAAGGCGCGCTGTCCGCGGTTGTCCTTCGTCATACCCACGATGCGTCCCGGCATCTTGCGGATGAGCTTCTCGCGGCAGCACATATAGCCCACGTAAGGTCCACCGAACTGCATCGGCACTCCAAGGCTCTGTCCGTCGCCCACGGCGATGTCTGCGCCCCACTCTGCCGGCGTCTTCAGCACGGCGAGGTCGGCAGCCACACTGTTCATAATCATCAAGCCCTTGTTGGCATGCGCCGTATCGGCAAATCCGGCGTAGTCCTCCACGATGCCGTAGCGGTTAGGCTGCTGCACCACGACTCCTGCCACGCCGCCCTGAGCCATCTTCTGTTCGAAGTCGGCCTTGTCTGTTACACCTTCCTTCTCGGCAATCATCTCTATCTTGATGCCGTGGAAGTGTGCGTATGTCTTCACCACGTCGAGAATCTTCTTGTCCACGGTTTCTGAAATGATTACCGTGTCACACTTCTTTGCCGAAGCCACTGCCATCATCACAGCCTCGGCCGTGGCTGTGGTTCCATCGTACATGGAAGCGTTTGAGATGTCCATACCCGTGAGCTCTGCCATCATCGACTGGTATTCGAAGATGTAATGCAGCGTTCCCTGCGAAATCTCCGCCTGATACGGTGTGTATGAAGTGAGGAACTCAGAACGCTGCACGATGCGGCTGACCATCGACGGACAATAATGATCGTATACTCCGGCGCCGGCAAAACACGTGAGCTGTTTGTTCTCCTTTCCAAGTTTCTCGAAGAACTGTCTTACCTCTATCTCGCTCATAGCTCCGGGCAGGTTGTAGTCGCCCATGAAGCGTATATCCTCCGGCACTTCTGCATAGAGTGCGTCGAGGGAGTCTACGCCCGATACCTTGAGCATATCTTTTATCTCCTCATCGGTATGAGGAAAGAATTTGTAATCCATAAGCAATGAATCAAACAAGTTATTGCAAAAAATCCGCCAGGAATCCGTGAACCGGACAAATGCGTGCCTGAGGCAGTCTGCCCCTGCGGCAGGCATTCCGAACTCCCGGATTCCCGACAGAAGAAAGATTTTAAAACGGTCTGTAGAATTAGTGTGCCTGGTTCTTGCAGAACTCCTCGTATGCCTTGGCATCCATAAGGTTGTCGAGCTCAGCCTTGTCGGACAGTTCCACCTTTATCATCCAGTTTGCGAAAGCATCCTTGTTGATAAGCTCCGGTGTGTCTTCAAGAGCCTCGTTCACCTCGACCACGGTTCCGCTAACAGGAGAATTCAGGTCGCTAGCAGCCTTCACGCTCTCAACGGCTCCGAACTCCTCGCCAGCCTCAACATCGTCGTCCACCTCGGGCATGTCAACGTAAACCACGTTGCCAAGCGCATTCTGAGCAAAGTCAGAAATACCGATGTATCCGAAATCACCTTCAACTCTTACATACTCGTGCGACTCTGAATAATAGAGTCCTTCTTCAAATTTTGCCATAGTTATTTTGATTTTAAAGTATAATTCCTTTTTTCCTTGCCGGTCCGGCACAAGCTGCCGTCGCTGTATTGTTATTATTTCTTGTAGTGCTTGTCATAGAAGCGTTTCTTCACTGCCACTCCGGGGAATGTCTTCTTGCGGATCTGCACCTCGAGCGGGGTGCCGAGCTTTGCGTGCTCCTTCTTCACGAGTGCCATACACACACTCTTGTCGGTAGAGATGGAATGATAGCCGGTGGTGACCTCGCCTACCACCTCGCCGTCCTTCACCACTGCATATCCGTGGCGCGGAATGGCCTTGCCTTCAAGTTCGATGCCGATTACTCTTCTCTCCACGCCCTCTGCCTTCTGCTTTGCCAGGGCTTCCTTGCCGATGAATTCCTCCTTATCGAACTTGCAGAACATCGACAGTCCCGACATAACGGGTGAAATCTCTGCCGACAGCTCGTCGCCATAAAGCGGCAGTCCCACCTCAAAGCGCAACGTGTCGCGACAGCCGAGTCCGCACGGCTTGCAGCGTCCGCTCTCCATCAACTTGTCCCAGCACTCGCAGATGAAGTTGTGGCTTGCATAGATTTCGAATCCGTCCTCGCCCGTATATCCTGTGCGACTGATGATTACATCGCCGATTGTCTTCACCGTATAGAACACAAGTTCCTTGCACTCCAGACCGAGCACTTCCTCCACCACCTTCTCGGCGTTCGGACCCTGCACTGCAATCTGTCCGTAGTCGTCGGAACGGTTCTGCAGGCAGATGTCGAAACCCTCGGCGTTCTTCTGCATCCACTCCCAGTCCTTGTCTATGTTGGCAGCGTTTATCACGAGGAAGAAGTCGTTCTCCTTCATCTTGTATACGAGCAGGTCGTCTACCGTGCCGCCGTCCTCATAGCACATCATTCCATAGAGAATCTGTCCGTCGCCGATCTTGCTCACATCGTTCGTGAAGATGTGCTGCACGTAGCGCTCGGCATCGGGTCCCGTCACTGTCACCTCTCCCATGTGGGAAACGTCGAACACGCCGCTGTCGTTTCTCACGGCCTGGTGCTCGTCAATGATGGTGGAATACTGGATTGGCATGTCGAAGCCTCCGAACGGACTAATCAAAGCCCCAAGTTTCACGTGTCTGTCATAAAGACAAGTTCTTTTGTTTTCCATAATAATGTGTGTATATTTAAAGATTCTTGTTTTTTGATTCCTTGGCATATATAATTAAGGTGTGCTGCCGCCACGCGCATCATTCGCTGAACAGTAGCCTTACGAAATCCTCCTTTTTCAGATTCAGCACCACATCTTCGAGACTGTCAGGCAAAGCCTTCCTTATCTCTTCCTCCGTGAATGGCACATTGCGCAGCGGACGCACAATGCCTGCATCGATATCGCCCACGATGAAGAAGTCGCCGAGTACGGAAATGTCCTTCACCACATTGTTCTTCATGCCGATGCGCACCTCCATATCGCCCACGCCCTCAAGTCTCGCCTTTTTCAGCAGCGAGCATTTTGGGTTGTTGCCGTAGATGAACTCCGGAGTGAGATACTCCTCCTCTATCTTCTTTATTTCCGCCACGTCAGCATCTGTAAGTGTCATCTCCCCGTCGCAGAGGTTCTCTCTCACGAAGCGCTTGAAATCCTCCAGACTGATGTCCACGTAGTCCTTGAGCAGGGCTATCCGCTGCCTCACGCTCTGTATGCCCTTACTCGTGAGCTTCACGTTGGAGGGTGTTATCGCCCCCACCATATTCTGCATGTCGGTATCGTAGAGCATCGTGCCGTGCACTATGCTCCTGCCGGGCACATGGTAGAAGGCGTTGCCCGACACCTTGCGGTCGCCGATGAGCACATCGTTGCGCCCGGAGGCACGCGCGTCCACACCGAGGCGCTGCAGCACCATCACCACCATATTGATGTATTTGTTGAATGTGAAGTTAACTGCCTCATCCTTGGTTATATACGAGAACATCACATTGCTCATATCGGCATACACGCAGCCTCCTCCGCTTTTTCTGCGAAATGTCTGTATACCGTGGCTGCGGCAATAGTCCACGTTCACCTCGGTCTCGATCAGCTGGTTCCTGCCGAATATCACACTGGGGCGCACCTGCCACATGAAGAAGCAGTCGTCGCAATCGACGGTTCTTGCCACATACTCTTCCATGGCCAGATAGAAAGCCAGCCTGTGTTGTGTTTCGTCGGGTAAAGCAATGTATAGCATACTTATTATTAGATTTAATATGTGCGTTTATGGCACAAAAATACAAAAAAAAAGTATGCCTGCAAATTTTACAGGCAATAAATTTCATTTTATGCCAGAATATGTCTTCTGCTCGTGCTCACCAGCCGAACGCTTTCTTGTCGGCAAGCCATTTGCCCTGGCTGCGGAGCACCTGTTCTATGATGTCTCTGCCCACGCCGCACCCTCCGTCGGAGCCACTGATGTACCGGCTCACGGCCTTTATGTCCGGGCAGGCGTCTGCCGGACAGCACGGGCATCCGCAGCGCAGCATAACCTCATAGTCGGGCACGTCGTCGCCCACGAATATCACTTCTTCGTCGCGGAGCGAATTGTCGGCAAGGAACTTGTCGTAGGTTTTTATCTTCACAGAGCACCCTGTGAAGACATCCTTCACTCCGAGCTTGCCGTATCTCACCCGTATGCTCTCCACGTCGGCCCCGGTCATTATCGCGATGCGCAGTCCCTGCTTCATGGCAAGCTGTATGGCATAGCCGTCCTTTATGTTCACGGTGCGCATCGGCTCGCCGTTGGGGTGCATGGTTATGGTGCTCTGGCTCAGCACGCCGTCCACGTCGAACACCACGGCACGTATCTTCCTCAAATCGTAATCTATCATCTCTTGTATCTTTGTTGTATCTTATTTATCAGCATTCCGTTTTTTCTCTCCCTCTCCTGTCGCCACCTCGTGGATGCTGTTGCTCATGATGTCGTATATCCGCTGTATGCGCGGATTGGCGGCAAGCAGTTCGCGCTGCATTCCTATCACATTCTCATCGTAGCGCACGGCTGGTCCCGTCTGTGCCTCGCGCGGTGCCACCTCATGCACCTTCCTTGCCGTCTCGTCGATGAGCGGCAGCATTACGCCGAACGGTATCCGGTACTTGTCGAGCACCTCTGCCGAAAGTTCGTAGCAGTGGTTGGCGAAGTTGCAGGCAAACACGGCTGCGAGATGCAGATGCTTGCGTGCCTCCGACGAGAGACGGTACACGCTGCGGCTCAGCGTTGAGGCGAGTCCGTGCAGCAGTGCCGCATCCTCCTCTGTATTAGCCTCCACAAAGAACGGAATATCGGCGAAATCCACCTCGCGCTGTTTGGAGAACGACTGCATTGGATAGAACACGCCATATCTGCCGGCATGTCCGGCAAACACGTCTGCCGGTATGCTGCCTGCCGTATGCACGAAAAGCCCACGGCGCCCCACGGCGCACAATGCCTCCACCACGTTCTTCAGCACACTGTCCTTGACCGACACCACGTAGAGGTCGGCTTCTGCCGCCACTGCGCCGATATCATCCAGCGGTTCTGCCCCCACCACATCGGCAAGCATCCTTGCCGATGCCATCGTGCGGCTGTACACCTGCAATATTTCATTCCCGGCGCGATGAAGAGCCTTTGCCAAATTAGTGGCAAGATTCCCTGCGCCCACAAAAACAATCTTCATATCCTTCTTTTGTACTTATATTATATTTAATGCTGACGAGCTGATTTGCCTGCCCGTCAGCAATACTACTGTCATACGAGGTGCACCCTACCCCAATCCGGCTCTTCACCGTCTGCCGCGGCACGCATGCTGCCGCCATAGCCAAGAACGAGGAGTGCATATACGGTCTTGCCCTCCGGCACATCGAGAATGCCGCGCACAGCATCATCAGACAGCTCGCCGTCGGTCAGCGAATAGCCGCGTATCTGCACGCTGCTGCAGGCTATGCCGAGCTCTGCCGCCTGCAGGCGCACTGCCCACACTACGGCGGCACAGTTTTCTGCCCACGCCCCGTCGTAAAGGCGGTCGGCAACCACTGCTGCAGCGAGCGGTGCCGTGCGCAGGCTCTCGGCTCCCGAGTCGTCGCGCACATCGGCAAGACGATCGAGACGCGCCCTATCGTCGGTCACATACAGTTCACAAGTGTTCCGCCCTCTGCATCCCTCCGAGAGCAGTGCCGCCGAAAGCAGTGCCTGCACGTGGGCGGCAGGGATTTCGCGCGCCGCGAACGTCCGGGGTTCGGCATACGAGGCAAGGTAGTCTGTTATCTTCATGCTTTTTCTTTGCAAAGTTAATAAAGATTATCTATGCTGGCAACAAACACCGCAACAATAATGAGATGTCTCCCAAAGAAAGCCCAACGGGATGCGCCCGGCACACTACACGCTGCATCATAAGAAAAACGCAACGGTGGAGTTTTTTGCTTTCACATCATCATTTCATGTTTTTTTTACGACAACGGAAACAGCAAGGAGCTATTTTACAAATCTTTACATTTTGGCTCTAACAATTTAACACGCGGGAAACAAAATTCTTTACATTATTAAATGCCGTTATCGCCCATTGTCTACGGTAGGTTGCTCTGCCTGATTTTTTTCCGACAAAGAAATTCGCCCAGTGTTGCGCTTCTATTTACAAAAGCACCCGAAAAACGCCTCGAAAACGATACTTACCTGCTGCTTTTCATCACAAACTCTTCAGTCATTCATATTGAACGGTCAAAGCGTTCATTATGAATGACAGCTTTTTTCGGGGTTCATCAAATCACCGACAAGCACAACAACCTGAAAAACAACACATTGCACGACTCAAGCAAAATTTCGATTTTTACATACATTTTTCCGAAACTCCAAAATATTCGATTCTCAGAGCGTCTGCAGTCAGCGATTTTAACACTTGATTGTTTCTTTTTGTTAAAACATACACCTTCAAGCTACGGTTTACAGAGCAAGAACACGGAATGTCTTGTAGGAACCGGTTGCCGGAAACTGCAATATTTCAGATAAAGCTTTATCCAACAAATGCAAAAAACTTGCACATTACTCCAAATTATACTACATTTGCAGCAGAAGTATTCCGTCTCGATATGGCAAAAAGCAAAGAAGCGAAAAACTGATGAAAAACATTTCGAGTTTTTTGGATAAAATGAAATACACTTCGAGTTTTTCCTCTCTATCTATTAAACAAGGTCAACTAAAATAAGAATATGGATATGAATTACGAAGAAATAATACAGGCTGACGCGAATGCCATCTTCACTCTGATGGCACAGAGGGTGGACGAGAAACAGATGGCACTGATTCGCGGCGCCTACGAAATGGCAAAGGAAGCACACAAGAAACAATTCCGCAAATCGGGAGAACCTTATATCAGCCATCCTGTATCCGTTGCACTCATCGTGGCTGAAGAGCTCGGACTTGGCGCGAATCCCGTGATTGCCGCTTTTCTCCATGACGTGGTTGAGGACACGAGCTACACTATCGACGATATCCGTGAGCGTTTCGGCAACGACGTGGCATTCCTCGTAGGCGTTGTCACAAAGCAGAAAAAGGAGAAGTATGACAAATCGAAGCAGGTTGACAACTACCGGCAGATTCTGTCGTCTGTCCAGTTTGATGTACGCGCCATATTGCTAAAGCTTGCCGACCGTCTGCACAACATGCGCACTCTTGAGAGCATGCGCCCCGACAAGCGAATGAAGATTGCCGGCGAAACCGACTATTTCTTTGCTCCACTGGCCAACCGCCTCGGACTCTACGATGTTAAGACCGAACTGGAAAACCTTTCATTCAAGTATCGCTGTCCACGCGAAAACGAAAAGATGGTAAAGATGATTGCCGGACAAAAGGAGATCGACAAGAAAGAGGAGGAGAACTTCATGGCCAAAGCCCAGGAAGTGCTGAACGCCAACGGCATCAATGCACGCATAGAACTGGAGTACCGTCAGCCATATAGCATATGGCGCAAAATGCAGTCGAAAGGATGCGATTTCCACCACGTGGACGGCAAACACTACATCCGCATCATCTATGATGCAGAGTCTCTGCAGGAGGAGAAGAGAATCTGCCTACAGATATACTGCGTACTGTCAGACTGCTTCAAGGAGCGTCCGGGCAGTGTGGCGAACTACATCAATACTCCAAAGGAAAACGGATACCAGAGCTTCCACGTCAAGCTGCTCAACATGCAGGGACATTGGGAGGAGATTCATATCTCATCGGAGCGTATGATACGCAACAACCGCATGGGCTGTACAGCCGAGCGCACCGAGGAGAATGTGAGGGGATGGATACGCAAGTTCAAGGAGGTGCTGAAGGATGTTGCCTTCCACAGCAAGGAGATTGACTATATGGACGGCGTGAGGGCTTCGTTCTACAACGACGACATCATGACATTCACTCCCAAGGAACAGGGACTGATACTGCCCAAAGGGGCTACGGCATTGGACTTTGCCTACGAAATCCACACCGAGGTCGGGCTACACGCTGTCTATGCCCGCATAAACGGCAAACTCTGCTCCCTGAAAACCAAGCTGCATCGTGGCGACTGCGTGGAAATAGGCACCGACGACAATGCCTTTCCGGAAAAGAAATGGATAAACCATGTGATGACCTACAAGGCGAAGCGCAGTCTGAACTGTTTCTTTGCAAACAGCGCCACTATGGAGTACAAGCGCTGCCCCTGCTGCCATCCTCTGCCAGGCGACGAGGTTGTCGGCTTCAAGGATGCCGACGGAGGCATAACATTGCACAAGCGCAATTGTCTCACAGCCATCAAACAGGCTTCGGAATACGGCGACTCCATTGTAGATGTGGAATTCAGGGAGAACGAACAGTTCCTCTTTCCAGTGCGTATATGCATCCGCGGCATCGACCGCCATCACATGCTCAGCGATGTGGTGGCATGCATCACTGAACAGCAGAATCTCTCTATCTCGAAACTCAACACGGAGACACGAGACCGCATCTTCGAGACAACCGTTGACTTCATGGTTCATTCTGCTGAAGAACTGCAGCAGGCCATTGACAGCATCTGCAGGATCAGAAATGTGGACGAGGTGGCGAGAGTGGACATCGAATAGGATTCAATATTATTAAATTTTGCAATAAAAAACATGAAGAATCTTCCATACATTGTGTTCTGCGTCCTTATGCTCTGTGCATTGAGCTCGGGCATCAACAGCTATCACAGAACAGAAAACATGATAGCACAGGATGTGAATCAAGCATTGAAGCAAGTGCTAATGAAAATGCCAGACAACGTGGTCACCACTGACACCATACGCTGCTATCGCAACAGCCTGACCATAGCCGAACTGAAAGATACGGCAGGTATTGCCATGCGCACCGTGAGAAAGGACGGACGACTGGAGACCAGACTGGTGGCTGAGGCAAACTGCGACTTTATGACAACATTCATGATGTCTGACCAAAAAGCTTCCGGCTCTATCATGTTTCTCGGAATGCTGTGGCTACTGGGGAGCCTGTGGTATATCAAGAGGCACCAGCCGGAATTGATAGCGCAAGGTGTGTCATACGGAGGCATCGTGTTTCATAAAGACAAATTTATGACGCTTTCGGGTGAACAAATCCACCTTACACCGATGCAGCACTCCCTGCTCGAAATGTTTATAAGGACTGACTCCCACACTCTGTCGAAACAGGAGATTTGCGATCGGCTATGGCCTAAGAAACCGGATGCCAACGATACGCTCTACACTCTTATCCGGCGCATTAAGCCTATCATAGAATCCCACAGCAACCTGAAGATTGAATCTGACAGAGGCAAGAGCTATAGTCTGAAAATCAGATAGATAGGTTTTTGTCAGTCAATTGTCAGGGAAATGTCAGACTTATAAACCGGCATTCTTGCAAGGAGTATATACATTTGCACCAAAAAACAAAAATTGGTGCAAAAATGAAACGATTGATTACTATTTACATCCTTCTTTCTTACACATTCCATACCTATGCACAGGATGTGGAGAAGAGCGTCACGCTCGACGAGGTGACGGTGAAAGCCGCAAAGGTTGTGAACAAGCCTGACGGTATGATAATCTACCCAACCGATGCCCAGAAGACCGCTTCGAACAACGGCTACAGTATTCTGGAGAAACTCTCGCTTGCCAACATCCGTGTAGACAACATCAACCACTCCATTACAGCCATTGACAACAGAGGCGGCGTACAAATCAGAATAAACGGCATCATTGTGGGCAAGCAAGAGATGCTGGCCCTCAATCCCAAGAACATAGCAAAGATAGAATTCATAAACAATCCCGGGGTACGCTATGGTGAGGGCATTGCCTGTGTCATTGACATTGCTACACGCAGAAACGAGAGAGGCTATACCATCGGCGCAGACCTCACTTCGGTGATTACCAATCTGCAAGGCGACGGCATGGTGTATGGAAAATGGAACCACGGGAAGAACGAATGGTCATTGTCGTACGATGTAAGCGGATACAAGACCAAGGACACAAAGGACAGGCAGTCGGCAGAATACACACTGACCGACGGCAGCATCTACACCATCAGACGAAACGATGCAGAGTCATTGCGAAAATCCATTGCGCACGAAGCAAAACTGACATATAACTGGGCCGACTCTACCGCTACCGTATTTCAGACATCATTGAGCGGAGCTATCAATAACGCACCCGGTAACTATAATATAAAGGACATTACAGACGATACCCGCCAATATAGAGCGACAAGCCGCAATGACGACAGGAGCTGTTCGCCCGTATTGGACATTTACTTCTTCCGTCAGCTCACCCCACGCCAATCTGTTACCGCAAATGCCGTAGCCACCTACATATCCACTCAGACCAGCAGCTATTACGACGAGGGAACTCCTTACAAATATGACGTGGACGGCAAGACGGCTTCTCTGCTTGCGGAGACGATCTACGAGAACAGGCTGAAGCCTTTCACCATCTCTACGGGTATGAACTATAGCTATAAATATACCCGGAACGACTATCAGGGGGACACTTCCTCGCTGACCAAGACAAACAATAACCGCCTGTATGCCTTTGCCGAAGCCAAAGGCTCGCTCCGGCAACTACGCTACACTTTAGGAACGGGCGCAAGTTATATCCGCTACACCCAGAACAGCTACAAATACAACTTCTGGACTTTCCACCCAAAGGCTTCGCTGACATATCAGATCAATAACGCCATGCAGCTGAGTTATACCTATCAGATGCAAGACAAGGTGTCTCGCATTGCCATGACGAGCGACGCCAGGATCCGCACCAACAGCATGGAATGGACTGCCGGCAATCCCGAGCTGAAACCTTCGCACGATATGGAACACCGGCTGCAATTCTCATATAACACCGCTCGTCTGCAGACTTTCGTTGACTGCTACTACAAGCAATGCCGCAAGCCGAATATGGCTCACTATGAGCGCACCGACGACAACCGATTCATATATACCCAGATAAACCAAAAGGAGATTGACGTATTGAACGTCATGGCATACGCAGGCTATTGGCTCTTGCCTGAAAAGCTTCAGATTGCAGCCAATGGAGGCATTTCCAGATGTTTCAATTTCGGCTACGACTATACGCACTGCTACACCTCGTGGTTCTATGCGGCCAGTATTACAGCCTATCTCGGCAACTTCACTCTGCAGGGATATACCGATAACGGCAACCGGTTCTTGGAAGGCGAATCGAAAGGCTACAACGGAGCCTATTCTGTTGTGAAAGCATCATACGTATGGCAAAACTGGCAATTCTCGTTGTCGTGGGCAAATCCATTCAACAGCAACTACAAGTCATACGAGAACGAATTGCTGAACTGCAATCTCTACAAGCATACTATAGGCTATTCCAAGGACAACGGGAACCAAATATCCTTGAACATCTCATGGCGGCTGAGCCGAGGCAGCAAACACAAATCAGCGGAAAAGAGAATAAGTCTGCGTGATACGGACAATGGCATTATAAAATAGACAGACACAGTACTTTTAACAAATAAAATGCAAGTACTGGAGTAATCCAATGCAAGTACTGGAGTAATCCAATACAAGTACTGGAACAGGACTAATGCTTTCGGAAAAAGAAAGCAATGAAAAGCAACTGAGGAAACAGCCGATTAAAAGAGCATTACCGCATAGCCATTGATTCATTAACACTGTGGGCATTGCAATAAGTCCTTTCACTTAATGACGGTATGCAATATAGTGCCTCGCATTATAATATCTCCAACGCAATGGCTGCACAAGCTTCTGCGTCCGCCAAAGCATGATGATGGTTTGACAAATCATAACCGCAACGGGCAGCAATAATATCAAGATTGTGATGTCCTTCGGGCCAGATTTTACGCGAAGCGATACAAGTGCAATAAAACTCGTAGTCGGGGTAGTCCATCTGGTAGACACGGAAGACAGCCTTCAGGCAACTCTCATCAAAAGACTTATTGTGGGCTACGAGAGGGAGACCAGCTATCTTTGGTTCAATCTGCTTCCATACATCAGGAAACACCGGAGCATCCTCTGTGTCGGAAGCACTAAGGCCATGAACCTTACTGCACCAGTAGCTGTAATACTCCGGCTCCGGCTTGATGAGCGAATAGAACTTATCTACTATCTCACCGCTGCGCACTATCACCACGCCAACCGAACATACCGAACTGCGCTCATTGTTGGCTGTTTCAAAATCTATTGCCGCAAAGTCTTTCATATCAGATATATTTTATTTCAAGTTTGGTATTGCCATCACCTGCAATATATGACATTCATTCCATCCGAAGTCATTGTTGAGACGGTAGAAGTCGCGCTCTCTCGCCCCACGCTTGTTGTATGTTTCGATAAAACTCTTCTCTTCACTGTCCCAGTCATCGGTTATGGCGCAGCGGTAGGTGTACCTGTCACCGAAAAGACCAGGTGTACTGTCCTTTTCCTTTGTCCGCTGCACTACAAGGCGGTAACGGGAATCCTCCAGGAACTGTGTTGACTTGACGGGTGTGTTGCCGTCACGGTTTTCGATGTACGCAATGATGCCGTCTGTTGAGACGACGCCAGGGAAATAGCCGCAAGCTTGCTTGTACGAATACTTCGCATCGACTTTTTCCGTCTTGACGAAAACGACCTTTGAATGTATTATTAGTTGATTACCAGTATTATACACTCTAAACGGAAGAAAAGCGGCAATATGGATTCTGTGTAGATACGAAAAATGTGAGATTTAACGTATTTTACCTCCATTTACATCATTTCCAGTGTCTGAGTATAGTACTTCTATCATTTCGTTGGCTATTTTGTGGTCAGCGATTCGCATAACATTGTTTGTT
>OQVS01001157.1_pt1 | contig 18161 bp, 15 predicted proteins | sample 1691601 | NCBI WGS metagenome assembly OQVS01 (sample SAMN03418268, study PRJEB22391) | human gut metagenome | biome: human-gut; feature: organic feature; material: feces | host: Homo sapiens | place: Tanzania | collected 2013-01
TGCTGGACAGCAGCCTGACGCTGCTGGTGCTGGGCGAATATACAGTGCTGAAAAAATGCTTTCGCCTGTAAGGCCGTATCTACCGGTACTCGTGCGGTTGCAACCGGCTCGCTGGGGTATGTTACGCTGCCAAGCTCTCCACTAAAAACTTCGGGTTTGAGGCTGCCGGTATAGAAAAAGCGCTCCTGTGAGGATCCACCTCGCAGGAGCGCTTTTTTGTTTCAGGTGTCGGGAGAACTGCGCTTATTCGCCGACGTCATCCAGCGACAGTACCTGCTCGTATGAGTCCGCACCGGCGACAGAGCCGATGGGCAAGACCACATGGAGCTTTCCGTCATTATCAGCGTATGTGCGGACGCTCATGTTGATGTTCTCGGCGGACAGCGTCCAGTCGCGGCGTTCCGTCAAGAACTCATCGAAATCTCCGCCTGCAATCGCTCCGTACTGTGTGTCGAACTTTGCAGCGGCAGCGCGACGTACCGCCTCCAAGAAGGCTGTTTCATCCACATTCAGTGCCTTCAGCAAGTCCGCTGTGGTGAGTTGCTGGCCACTGATGATGTCATACAGATAGACATTGTATTCGTTCACATCGGCATCCCAACCGCAGGAGACGACCAGCGACAGGATATTCTCATACTGATATGACTCCCATGCCACATAGAAGCAGGACAGGCTGACCTTATCCGAGACATCTTCAAGCACGCCATTCACGATAGGGGTGTACGCATCGGAGATTGCCTTGTTGATAGCCTCCGCGCCCTGTGTATCGGCTTCGATTTGGGGCACACGGTAGGTATAGTGACCGCTGTTGCCTACGCCATCGGTGTAGTCGAAGTCCTCGTTATACAGTTCCGTGATTTGGGGAGTTTCATAAGGTGTGTCAGGCGTTTCGGACTGATGGCCGTCCTGTGTGTTATTATTGTTGCTTTTCTCGTTGCTGGTCGTGCCGCAGGCGGCCAGTGCGAAAATCATTGCTGTGGCCAGCAACAACACAAAAATCTTCTTCATGTAATTGTTCTCCTTACTTCCACGAGAACCGACCCACAACGGCCTCCGTGTACTGGTCGTCCGTGATAGCCGCATACCGCTCCCCGTCATACCAGTCGGTAAAGCCGTTGTCCGTCTGATAAATCTCGCCGGTCTCCGTGTCCATCACCCGCTCAAAGCCCATGGTGGCGTCGCTCTGCTTCTGGCTGATGATGTCCTGACTGGTATTCCGGCTTTCCCATGAGGACATGATGGCATCCTGCATCTCATTGGCGGACTGCCTCAACTGCTGGGATTGCTGCATGGCCGCGTCGCTCTGCGCCATGGCGGTGGAGGTGTAGCTGCCGGAATAGTCCAGGCTGCCCAAGCTCCGCGTCAGGATGTCCTCCCAGTTCTGGAACATCCCCTTTTCAGCGGAGACGATGGTGGTGCTGCACGCCATGTAGTACCCACCGAGGCCGGGGATGGGGAAGGGCACAAGCTCCACGGAGCACATACCCTCCGCCTCGATGCCATCCTGCGTGAACTCTGCACGCAGCACACCGGCTGTCCCGCCCAAAGAGCCGGTGGCGTCAAAGGTCTCTGTCACCGCGAAATCCTCATACTGCGGGAAGTGGAGGCTGCTGTAAAACGGCTCTGCGGCAACCGCCGACAGATACTGCGGCAGCACATCGAAGTAACCCTTCACGGATTCCTCTGCCATTACGGGGAACGCTGCGTAGGCAGCGTTCCAGTATGTATAATTCTGCTTCAGGAAGTCATCCGCAAACAGTGGCTCTGCCTTCAGGATATACAAGATCTGATTTACGCTGCACGCGGGGTCATACGCCCGCAAAGCGTGGTACATCCCTGCGTTGGACGTGGCCGCCTCCACCGTCCATCCCTCTGGAATACTCATGGAAAAATCCGCACAGCTATACGGCACCAGCTCCAGCCCGGACGCCATGGGCGTAACGACAAATTCTTCCTGCTGCGTGTTTCTGCTGTCCTGTGCGTCATCTCCGCCGCTTTTACTGCCGCAGCCGCACAGCAGCGTTATGGTCAAGGCTAAAATGATACATATAATTCTCCTCATAAGTCCCCCTCCTTGCCAATTATGCTCCGAGTATAGCACAAGTTCTGCCCCACCGCAACGTGTTCTGCGACGAGACCTGTCCAAAAACGATCATGCATATATTCTCTTGACGAAGATGCGCGGCAAACGGCAACTTTCTGTCAAAGAAATGCAAGAATGGCAGCAGCGAAATGGCTCTATACTGCACGAACCGAGACATACTGCGCAGACGCTTCTCTAAGATTTTGCGGTGCTCGTGTTGTGAACTTTACGTTGGCCGCCTACACTGAGGATCGGGATGACAGATATTCCAGATTTTTACGCAGGAGGCGTCTTATGAAACGAGCACACAGAATCCTTAGTATACTGTTGGCGGCGTCTATGCTGCTGCCTTCACAGGCGCTGGCAGCAGACATCGCGCCAAAATCACAAACGTAGCAGTCTTCCATTGTAATCAACGAAGTGGAATCAGATGCTCCGAATAAGGGCAATGACTGGGTGGAGATCACCAACATCGGCGCGGCGGCGGTGGACATCTCCGGATGGTATCTGACCGATGATAAGGGCGAAGAAAGAAAAACGGAGGGAAAAACCACACCACTTGCGGAGGGAACCGTTTTGGATCCTGGTGCATTTCTGGTTTTGGAAGAAACAGTCAACTTTGATTTCGGCCTCGGCAAGGGGATTCTGTTCGCCTGTTTGAAGATGGAGAGCAGCTCGCCGCAGCGACCTGGCCTGACGGAAGCCATACCAGCCCCACCTGGGGACTGTACCCGGATGTCAACGGCAGAAGCTATCAGAACACACTGGAGGCTACCCCCCGGTGCGGCAAACAAATTTGCCGGTATCCCGGATGTCATCGCATGGCCCGGCAGCGACGATGTGCTCTGGGTCGCAGCAGATGACGGTTACGGCAACCGCATGGCGCGGATCACGCTGAACGGAACTTCCGATCCCAACGTCGTTCATGTTCAGCCCGCCGCCGGTGTGAACACCTCCGCAAACAACGAGGGCTTTGCCATTGCAGGCGCGGAATATACTGTGAGCGGACAGCGTCCCGTATACCGCTTCTGCGGCGGCGTGACCAGCGGTGCGCTGACCATCGGCTCCATGAGCTGCAATTATACGGCAAGTGGCAGCGGCGCACATCACTACTATCCGAATGCCGCAATCAACTCACCGGCTACCGGGGATAGCGGCGCAGCGGCAAAGTATAACGGCGCAGCCTCTGGCTGCGCCGTTATACTTTACTCGACTATTTTGTTACGGTGTGTCCTTTGCAGGGCGGCCGGTAAGGAAAAAGTGCGGCAGTTCTCAAGTCCCAAGGCCGGGCATTCTATCATTAAAGGGAGCAAAAATCATTGTATAGAAAGCAAAAATGGAAGCATTCAACTTCCAAATAGCAGTCTTTTTGAGATTCATGGCAACATATTTAAGCCTCGCCCAAGCAGAAACCCGGGCCAGACCTCGGTGGTGTGTATAACGCATGGCGTACTTTCCTTTTGCATCGGCAAAAACACGCTCTATGGTCTCTTTTCTTATGTCATAGAGCTCCTTGCCACGTTCGATTTTTCTCAATTCTTCGACCAAATTGAGATATTCCTGCCAGATATGAGTTGTGCGTATCCGCTGTCCGCTTTCATTTGCGCCACAAGCAGTTTTGTAGGGACAGTCTTTGCAGATTTTGGGAGAACTGCGGCAAGTCCGTTTCCCTTCTTTGCTTGTGGTCGTATGCCGCGTCCCATACCACACTGTCGCTGACATTTCTGGCGGTTGCTTCCACGCCCAATACGATCCCATGCTTGTCGCAGGCTGTATGTTCTTTATATGCAAACTGCCGCTCATGTGTACCTTTTACGAACATACCGCAGTCAGGATCGGTTTTAGATACTGTTTTTTCAGCAGTACCACCTCCGGTGCTGCTGCCGGAGTTGTCATCACCTTGTTCCTTTTACCCAGCTTTCGGCGTTCCTCGGTGACCTCTTTACAAAGCCGCTCATCATACACCTTTGCCGTCTTGACTACCTGTTCTTTCTCCAATTTTCCATCCTTAGCCCCTTTTTTCTCTATATATCAAAAAACCTCGCCACTGGCGAAGTTTTCTTGATAAGCTGGAAAAAATCCTGACCCTACTGGGTCAGGATTTTTTGGTATGGGTCCAGCTTTCCGGTATCAGTTTCCGGTATGGATGGCCCGATGCTCCGCACGCAGCGCCGCCTCACGGATAGCTTCGGTCACAGTGGGGTGAGAGTGGATGGTGGAGATGATCTCGTCCAGCGTCATTTCACCGCGGATTGCCAGTGCGCCCTCTGCAATCAGGTCAGTGGCGCGGGGGCCGATGATGTGCATGCCCAGCACCTCGCCGAATTCCTCGCCGGCGATAATCTTCACCAGACCCTCGCCATCGTTGAGGATCAGTGCCTTTCCGTTGGCGGCGAAGGGGAATTTGCCGACCTTATAGGCGATGCCTGCCGCTTTGCACTGGGCCTCGGTGAGGCCGACGGAGGCGGCCTCTGGTTCCATGTAGACACAGGTGGGGTTGGTACTCTCGTTGTACAGGCTGTCATGGCCCATGATGTTCTCGGCGGCCACTTCGCCCATGGCAGAGGCGGTATGTGCCAGTTGGGCGTGGCCGAATACGCAGTCGCCGATGGCGTAGACATCATTGACGTTGGTCTGCATCCTGTCGTTAACAATGATGCGGCCGCGGTCGTTGGCGATACCGGCCTTCTCCAAACACAGGGACTCTGTGTTTGCACGGCGGCCAACGGCTACCAGCACCTTTTCAGCCTCGATAAAGGCGGTCTGGCCGGTCTTCTTGTCCAGATAGACGACTCTGGCGCCGATGGGTGCTTCCTCGACAAACTGCACGGGGCACTCAGTGTGGAAGCAGACGCCCATGTTCTCCATGTGCGCCACGCCGATCTCGGTCAGGTCGTTGTCCAGCATGGGCAGCATGTGGTCCATGGCCTCCACCACGTCTACCTTCGTGCCGAATGCGGCATAGGCGCAGGCCAACTCAATGCCGATGACACCGCCACCGATGACCACCATGCTGGTGGGCAGCTTTTTCAGGGACAGAGCGCCGGTGGAGTCGATACAATTGGGATTTTCCCGGATGCCTGGGATGGGGGGAACGGCGTTAACGGAGCCGGTGGCGATGATGACCGCGTCGGGGGTCAGGGTCGTCTTGCTGCCATCGGCTTTGGTCACCTCTACGGTCTTTTCCGCCGCGAAGGAGGCTGTACCGTCGATTTTTTCCACGTGATTCATGCGAAGCAGGCCGGCCACACCGTTGGTCAGTTTTTCGGAGATGTCGTTCTTGTGGGCGATGACTTGGGAAAAATTGATGGTGACGCCCGTCACATCCACGCCGATCTTGTGGCCCTGGTCCTTGATCTGGGATACCAGCTCGGCACTGTGCAGCAGACACTTGGTGGGAATGCAGCCTATATTTAGGCAGGTGCCGCCCAGATATTGCTTTTCTACCAGCGTTACCTTTGCACCCAGCTGCGCGGCGCGGATCGCCGCCACATAGCCGCCGGGGCCACCGCCGATCACCAATACATTCATTGCATTATCCTCCTGTTTAGATGGAGAGAGGAAGCTTTGCAAAGGCCGTATGCGGCTGTCCTTGGCAAATCTTCCCCTCTTTATTGTTTTTATGCCAGTATCAGGGCCGGGTTCTCCAGCAGCTCTTTCACGCGCTGTAGGAACTCCGCGGCAACAGAGCCGTCCACCACACGATGGTCTGCCGTCAGGCTCAGGTTCATGATGGGGCGGATCACGACCTCACCGTTGCGGACAACGGGGGTGTCGATCATGGCGTTGACACCCAAAATAGCGACCTCTGGCTGGTTGATGATGGGGGTGAAGTGCTCGATGCCGTACATGCCCAAGTTGGTGATGGTGAACGTGCCGTTTTCCATCTTATCCGAGGGCAGCGTACCAGCGCGGGCAGCTGCAGCAAGTTCCTTCAGCTCGGCGGAAATCTGGATCAGGCTCTTGCGGTCGGCGTCCACCACGTTGGGGACTACCAGGCCGTTGTCCAGTGCCACAGCCACCCCCATGTTGACGTAGTGCTTGCAAATGATTTTGTCGTCATTCACCGTGCAGTTCAGCAGTGGGAACTCCAGCAGGGCCTTGGACACGAACTTCACCAGCAAGTCGGTATAGCTGACCTTGACGTTTTTGCTCTTGAGCTGCTCGCGATAGCGCTTCATCTCAAACATATCCACGGAGGTGTTGTAGGTCACCGTGGGGGAGGTCATGTGGGAAGCCAGCATGTTCTTGGCGATGGCCCGGCGCATACCGCTCATAGGCTGCACTTCCTCCGTCTGGACAGCGGCGCCGCCTGCGGGACGCCCCTGCAGGTACTGCAGGATATCCTGGGCCATCACGCGATTGCCGGCGGGCACGTCGTGCAGGTCCAGGCCGATCTTTTCGGCTACCTTGGCCGCCAAGGGAGATGCCTTTACAGGCGCTGCCGTCTGTTGGTTGAGTCCGTTCATATAGGCGGTCACGTCAGCGGGCATGATACGTCTGCCGTTGGCGGGGCGGATATCCTCAGCCCGCAGGCCATTCTGACGGATCATGCGCTTGGCGGAGGCGGAGATGCCATAGGCGACAGCAGGGGCGCTGTTACCGGAGGCATCGGGCGCTTCCGCGGCGGCAGCGGGCGCAGTGGTGGCGGCTGCCGTCTCACCCTCACCGAGGATCTCGGCAACCTTGGTGCCCACAGGGAGGGTGGTGCCTTCTTCCACAAGGATGTGGAGGGTGCCGTCCACGGGGGCCTCGACCTCTACGGTGGATTTATCGTACTCCAGCTCGTAGATGTGGTCGCCGGTCTTGACGCTCTCACCGTCTGCTTTCATCCAGCGGACGATCGTGCCTTCTTTCATGGTCTGACCCATGCGCTGAATCACAACTTTTTTAGCCATATTACAATACCACCAGTCTTTAGAATAATTCCATGACCCGCTTTACGACCACATCGCTGTTGGGAACGTAGGCATCCTCCAGGACGCCGCTGTAGGGGATGGGGCAGTCGGGGGCGGTAATGCGGATGATGTTTTCGTCCAGCTGATCCAGGCAGTCTTCGGCCACTAGGGCGCAGATTTCGGAGGCGAAGCCGGAGGTGTGGCAGGCCTCCTGGACGATGGCCAGGCGATGAGTCTTCTTGATAGAGTTGAACAGCGTTTCCTTGTCGAAGGGAACCAGAGTGCGGGCATCAATAACCTCGGCCTCGATGCCCTGTTCGGCCAGCTTCTCGGCGGCCTCCATGGCCACATGGGTCATCAGGCTCCAGGCAATGATGGTGATATCCTTGCCCTCGCGGAGTACGTTTGCCTTGCCGAAGGGGACAGCGCAGTCAAGACCCTCGGCCACCTCGCCCTTCATGCTATACAGTGCCTTGTGCTCCACGAAGATGACAGGGTTATCATCCTCGATAGCGGTAAGCAGCAGGCCCTTGGCATCAGCAGGGGTGGCGGGACAGGCGACCTTCAGGCCGGGAATATGGGTGAACATGGCCTCGATCATCTGGGAGTGCTGGGCAGCGGCGCGCACAGTGGCGCCGCCGGCGGCACGGATGACCAGCGGCATCTTGCACTTGCCACCGAACATATAGCGCATTTTGGCAGCCTGGTTCATGATCTCATCCATGGCGCAGCCTGCAAAGTCCAGGTACATCAGCTCCACGATGGGGCGCATGCCGGCGGCGGCAGATCCGACGCCCAGGCCCAGGATCGCGGTCTCACTGATGGGGGTGTTTACGATACGCTTGGGGCCGAACTCCTTGAACAGACCTGCGCTGCACCCGAAGGAGCCGCCCATGACGGAAATATCTTCACCGGCCAGAAAGACGCTGGGATCCTTCAGCATTTCGCAGCGCATAGCGTCTTTTACGGCTTCTGCATAAGTCATTTTCATTGCTGCATACCTCCTTACGCGTAAACATCCTCAGTGAGGATAGAAACATTGGGATAGGGACTGTTCTCGGCGAATTCGATCGCCTCTTCGATCTCCTTGTCAACGCCCTTTTCAATGGCGTTCAACTCCTCGGCGGTGGCATAGCCGCCCTGGATGATATCGTTTCTGAACTTGGGCAGGGGATCGCGCTTCAGCCATGCCTCATGCTCCTCCTTATTGCGGTAGGTGAACAGACGGATGTCGGGGTCACCCTCCCAGTGACCGAAGCGGCGCCAGGTCTTGCACTCCAGCAGGGTGGGACCTTCGCCTCTTCTGGCGCGGCTCACGGCCTCGTCAGCGGCGTCGATGACGGCCATCACATCGTTGCCGTCCACGGTGACGCCGGGAATGGCGTATGCCTTGGCACGGTCAGACAGGTTCTCGAGGGTGGTCAACTCGCGCTGACTGCCGGAGATGGCGTAGAAGTTGTTCTCCAGGACGTAGATGACAGGTAGCTTCATTTCGGAGGTCATGTTCAGGCTCTCGTGGAAGGTGCCGCGGTTGGAGGCACCGTCGCCGAAGAAGCAGGCGCACACCTGACCCTTGCCGTAGTACTGGCAGGCGAAGCCTGCGCCCACGGCGATGGGAAGGCCGGCGCCTACGATGCCGTTGGAGCCCAGGATGCCCAGATCCATGTCACAGATGTGCATGGAGCCGCCCTTGCCCTTGCAGTAGCCGGTGGCCTTGCCGGCCAGCTCAGCCATCATCAGCTTCAGGTTGCCGCCCTTGGCGATCAGGTGGCCGTGGCCGCGGTGGGTGCTGGTGATATAGTCGTCGCTGTTCAGCACGCCGCAGACACCGGCAGCCACACCCTCTTCACCTGCGTATAGGTGGACGGAGCCGGCCAGCAGACCGTTGGCATACTGCTCATGTGCCGCCAGCTCAAAGGCACGGATGGCCACGGCATTGCGATAAATCTTGAGGATCAATTCTCTGGATTTGTTCATGTTGTTGTCTCCTTTTGCATACAAGACTTTGTTCAACGATGGGTATTGTACTGCTTGCGCAGCAATAAACGAGGGATCACTCCTTGACCTGCTTCGCGTGGTTCAGGCTGTCGAATAGGACCACGGTCAGCAGCACGGCGCCGGTGATGACCATCTGCCAGTACTCGTTGGCGCCGGCCAGAGACATGCCGTTGTTCAGAATGCCAATGACGATGGCGCCCAGCAGTGCGCCGAACACAGTGCCCTTGCCGCCGTTGATGCTGACTCCACCGATGACGCAAGCGGTCAGGGCGTTCATTTCATAGTTGGTGGCGATGTTAGGCTGGGCGGAGCCTACGCGGCCCAGCATAATCAGGCCGGCAAGGCCGGTCAGCAGGCCCAGCATAGCGTAGGTGACAGTACGGGTCAGGTGGATATTGATACCGGCAAGACGGGTCGCCTCGGCGTTGCTGCCCAAGGCGTAGAAGTGGCGGCCCAGGTAGGTCTTGTTCAGCAGAAAGGCGCCCAGCAAAACAATGACAATCAGGATCAGGCCCGGGACGGGGATTACACCGAACAGGTAGCCCTGGCCCAGGTACTTGATACCGTCGGGGATACCATAGATGGGATAGCCGCCGGAAATCAGGTAACCGGCGCCGCGGAGAATAGTCTGCATGGCCAGGGTGGCGATCAGCGGGGGAATGCTGGTCTTGGAGATCACGTAGCCATTGAAAAGGCCAATCAGCGTGGTGAGCAGCAGACCCACGATCACGGAGATGATGGGGGAGAAGCCCCAGTTGGTGATCATGGTGGCGACACAGACGTTCATGAACGCGATCTGCGCGCCCACGGACAGGTCGAGTCCTCCACCGATCAGCACAAAGGTGAAGCCCACGGAGATGATGCCCACCATGGCAATCTGTCGGACGATGTTCATGAAGTTATAGACAGACAGGAACACGGGGTTGAGCAGCGTGAAGATAATGATCAGCGCAATGATGACAAAGACATTTCCGTATTTCTTGATAAATGTGGAAAACTTGTGAGACATATCCGAAATCCTCCTTATTCGACGCCGGATGCCATGGCGAGCACCTTGTTTTGTGAGTAGTCCGCTTTTTCCAGGAATCCGACATTCCGCTTTTCACTGAGGACCAGCATACGGTCGGAGATATCCAGAAGCTCTCCCATTTCAGAGGAGATGAGAATGATCGCCATACCCTGTTCGGCAAAATCAGAGATCAGCTGATAGATCTCCTGCTTTGCGTTGACGTCAACGCCGCGGGTGGGCTCGTCCAGGATCAGGATGCTGGGGCGGCTTGCCAGCCATTTGCCCAGAACCACCTTTTGCTGGTTGCCGCCGCTGAGGCTGTTGACGTTGTTGTTTACGTTGGATGTTTTTATGCGGAGGTTGTTTTTCTGGGTCTCAACGACCTCATTCTCCTTGCTGTGCTGAATGACCATGCCGCGGGAGATACGCTTCAGGGTCGGTAGTGTGATATTCCAGCTGATGGGAAGCGTCAGCAGTGCACCGTGTTTTTTCCGGTCCTCGGGCACGTAGGCGATACCGGCCTGCACCGCCTTTCTGGGGCTGGTGATGCGGATCTCCTTGCCGTTGATGAGGATCTGCCCGCTCTCCAGTTTGTCTGCGCCGAAGATCAGGCGGGCCAGCTCTGTGCGGCCGGCGCCCAGCAGACCGCCGATGCCGAAGATCTCGCCGCTGCGGACGCTGAAGGAGATATCCTTCAGGCCGTTTCCGCAGAGGTTGCAGACCTCAAGCACAACATCGCCCTTTTTCTCGGGGGAAGTGAATTCGATCTCCTCCACGGCGCGGTTGGCCATCAGCTGGATCAGCTCCTGTCGGGTCACATCGCCGATGTCGGAGGTCTGGATCACCTTGCCGTCCCGCATGACCGTTACACGGTTTGCGATGCGGAAGATCTCATCCATGCGGTGCGAGATATAAATAATCGCAACACCCTGTTCCTGCAGGCGTTCGATCAGCTTGAACAGCTCATCGGTTTCCTTGTTGGACAAGGGGGCCGTCGGTTCGTCCATAATCAGTATCTTTGCTTTTTTTGCAACGGATTTTGCGATCTCGACCAACTGCATGTTGGCAGTGGTCATGTTTTCAATCAGTTCGTGGGGATCGATACGAACGCCCATGCTGTCAAGGACCTCCTTGGCACGGGTGAGATATTCCTTCTCCTGGTAGAGAGAGGGGGCGTTCGGGTTCAGACGCTCGTCGCCCATGTAAATGTTTTCCGCAACAGACAATGTCGGGAACAGATTGAACTCCTGGTAGATGGTGGCAACGCCGATATCCTGTGCCGTGTGGGGATCCAGACGGTCAAAGGACTTGTCGCCGAAAACCAACTCGCCGGAGTCCGGCGTTTCTGCACCGGAGATGATCTTGATCAAGGTAGACTTACCTGCACCATTCTCACCGACCAACGCGTGGACCTCGCCCTTGCGAAAATCCACAGATACAGCGTCAAGTGCCTGTATGCCCACATATCGTTTCGAGATGCTGCGTACACTCAGAATATTTTCAAACATATCAGTCAACCAGATCCTTTTCTGTGATTTGTTCTTGACGAGGCTTAATAAAAGCACTCCCCTGCGCACCCGCCCTGCCGGCGGGTGTGCAGGGGAGCTTTGTTCGATCGACTTATGATAAACGCTGAACCGATGATTACTTCATGAAGTCGGCAACGTTCTCGGCAGTGATCTGAGTCATGCCCAGGTACATGGTCTCGGGCACGGTCTCGCCCTTGCTGGCAGCGACGCAGGCGTCGATCAGCTCGGGGAAGGACTCCTCAGCGGTCAGGGCCACGGAGCCGCGATAGCTGGTACCCTGAGAGATCAGGTCCAGAGCGCCCTCGTCGGCGTCAGCACCAAAGAAGCCGATGTTGTCGCCCACATGACCGGCAGCGCTCCACACCTGGTAGGCGCCCAGAACGGCGTTGTCGTTGATGCCGCAGATGACCTGCATGTTGGGGTGAGCCTGCAGGAAGTTCTCGCCCAGCTCAACGCCTTCGTCGGTCAGAGAGGCGGACTGCTGCTCCACGATCTTCACGTTGGGACAGGCAGAGGTCAGAGCGTCGATGATGCCGTTTGCACGATCAATGATGGCGGGGATGGTGGGATAATCAAAGATGCCGACCTCGATCACGTCCTGAGCCTTCATCTCCTCGTTGGAGTTGATCCAGTTGGCGGCATTCTCGCCGATGGCGTAACCGTAGTCGTACTGCTTCACGACCAGGGAGCCCTGGGCAGCGGGGATCTCGCCGTCATAACAGACCACATAGATGCCCTGGTCAACGGCCTTCTGGCAAACATCGTTGATGCCCTCAGGATCAAAAGCGACCACGACGATGGCGGTGCAACCGCTGGCGATGAAGTTCTCAACCTGCTCGACCTGCTTAGCCAGATCGTAATTGGGGTCGGAGATAGTGCAGTCAATACCCTTCTCCTTACAATAGTCCTCGATGATCTTGGCCATCTTGGCATAGAAGGTGCTCTGGGTGGTTGCCATGGCGACGCCAATCTTGACGGGCTTGTCAGCGGAATCGCCACTGTTGTCGGCGGCAGGGGATCCTCCGCAGCCGACCAGCGTTGACACGGCCAGAACCAGCGCCAGTGCGAGTGCAATAAATTTCTTCATGTAAACTCCTCCTTTTTATTACAACCGAGGAACAGATATCGCCCGATGCGCTATCCATGATCCTCGTTTGTTCCGGGTTGGGTACCGTGTTTCCATAGTACCGTCCAGAAGGTAAGACATCTTGCACGAAAACCGCAAATACCATTAGACAATCTTGCCTTTTTTATATTTGGCGTGATTTTGCGGCAAAAATAACATATTTTGGAGAAGCTAAAATTTTTTGAAGGAAAAGACGGTTTTCTTGCTGCAACGCCCACTCCTATGAAGCAAAGTGCACAAAAATTAGAGGTTCTTTTCGGAGGATTAGCACAAATGAATCGGATGGAAATGTGCTTATCTTTGCATTAAGGCAGCGTGGGTACCGCCAGTGCAATCCAGTCCGCGCCGCGGTCTGCCGCCAACTTTTCCAGAAAATGCACGCTCTCTTCATTGGAAAAAATGTGTTCCTGGTCATAGGTGGAGAAGTACCGGTGGGGGTCCTTTTCCAACTGCTGGAACTGGGCCGGCGTCATTCCGGTGCGCTCTTTGAACACATTGGAGAAATAGCGATAGTCGGAAAAGCCCACCTCGTAACAGACATCCAACATGCTCAGGTTGTTTTCCTCGATTAGGCGGCAGGCGGCGTAGAAGCGCACAGTGTTGACATAGGACTGAAAGCTCTGATTCAGCACGCTTTTGACAAAGCGGGAGATATAGGAGAGGCTGCGGCCTTCCGCCTCGGCAAAGTCCGCCAAGCTCAGACGGTGCATGTAGTTTTTGTCCACGTAGTCCACCAGACGCATCAAGCGGGCGGAGATCAGCTCCTGGCTGCTGCTTTTGCTGGCCAGAGCGTGGTGGGGTAGGTTTGTCAACAGCGTATAGAGGATTTCGTTGGCGACGGAGATGCAGTACACGTCATAAAATGGATCCTCGCGGAAATAGAACAGGGCCATCTGCAGCATGTGCTGCACAATGTGGCGGTATTGCTGCTGCTGCAGATACTGGCTGGGCAGATTGCAATCGAACAGGATCGTAGGGATATTCTGCAGGTAGGATTCCGGTGTATACTGTACGCACAGGAAAGTACATTCTGATGTACAGGCGGCAAGCTCGTGAGGGCTGCCGGAGTTAATCAGAATCAGGTCATCGGCCTGGAGCCGCTGCGTGCTCTGGTCTGTGTTGATCTTCATCTCACCGGCCAGTACGAGGATCCACTCCATACTCTTGTGAAAATGCGGATTTCGGTACATGACCGTATTCAGGAAAATACGTATTCCTTTTAATCGTACATACGGAATATTCTCAAATTCGTTCACAGATCGTCCTCCTTTTTTTGATATAGGGTAGGTTCTGCGCTGACTCCGATGGGTACCATTGTACATTTTATCCCATGAAAATGCAAGACGCAGAGCAAAATCATCCAATCAAATCATTTGAAATTGTCTAAGACAGTTTTTGGGTGATAGTGTAAGATAGCCTTGAAAAGAGATTTTATCTTCACAAATTATTAGCATAATTGCACAAAAAATCAAGGAGGCCTTTCATATGTATTACATTGGAATAGATTTGGGAACCTCTTCGATCAAGCTGCTTTTGATGGATGAAACAGGGCAAATATGGCACACCGTCAACAAGGAGTATCCGCTGATGTTTCCCCAGCCAGGCTGGTCGGAGCAGGAGCCTGCCCATTGGTGGCAAGCGGTGCGGGAGGGCATCCCGGCGCTTCTGCGGGGCTTTGACGCCGAAAAGGTGTCGGGTATCGGCGCGGGCGGCCAGATGCACGGCCTGGTGGTTCTGGATGAAGCGGATCAGGTGATCCGACCGGCCATCCTGTGGAACGACGGCCGTACCTTCCGGGAGGTAGAATACCTCAACGGCACAATCGGCAAAGAGCGCCTGTCGACACTGACCGCCAATATCGCGTTTGCCGGGTTCACCGCTCCGAAGCTCTTGTGGATGCAGCGGAATGAACCGGAAAACTTCCGTCGGATCCGCCGCATCATGCTGCCCAAGGATTATATCAATTACAAGCTGACCGGCGTCCATTGCTGTGACTACTCCGACGCCTCAGGTATGCTGTTGCTGGACGTGCAGCATAAGTGCTGGTCACAGGCGATGCTGGATATCTGCGGTATTACAGAGGCGCAGATGCCCAAGCTGTACGAGAGTTTCCAATGCGTAGGTACGTTGCTGCCGGAGGTGGCGGCGGAGCTGGGATTGCCTTCCGGCGTAAAGGTCTGCGCCGGTGCCGGCGACAATGCCGCCGCAGCGGTGGGTACCGGTGTGGTAGGCGCAGGTGGCTGCAATATCTCACTGGGCACTTCCGGCACCATCTTCATCAGCTTGGACAAATTCGGTGTGGATCCCCACAATAGCCTCCACGCGTTTGCTCATGCCGACGGCGGCTATCACCTGATGGGCTGCATGCTGTCAGCGGCCTCCTGTAACAAATGGTTTATGGAGAAAATTCTGGGCAGCGAGGATTACGCAGGATTTCAGGCCCAAATCGCCCCGGAGAAACTGGGGCATAACCATGTCTATTTTCTGCCCTATCTGATGGGAGAGCGCAGTCCCATCAACGACACCTCTGCCCGCGGCACCTTTATCGGTATGACCATGGATACTTCCCGGGCCGATATGCTGCAGGCTTTGCTGGAGGGCGTGGCCTTCGCCATCCGGGACAGCTTTGAGGTGGCCCGCTCACTGGGCATCGCCATCCCCCGCTCCATGATCTGCGGCGGCGGTAGCAAGTCGCCCCTGTGGCGGCAGATGATCGCCGACATCCTGGGCATCCCGCTGGATATCCCCGTTACCGAACAGGGGCCCGGCTATGGCGGCGCCATGCTGGCCATGGTGGCCTGCGGCGTTTTTGAAAGCGTTCAGCAGGCAGCGGAGAAGCTGATCCACGTCAAGGATACGGTGCAGCCCGATCCGGAGCGCGTGGCGCTGTATGAGAAGCGATATCAGCAGTTCCGGCAGATCTATCCCGCTTGCCGTGAACTGTTCAAAGTGTTGGCGAGGTGAAATGATGACGATCTATTCCGTATATGACGAGGCATTCCGTCCTTATGGCCGGGTGGTGACCAGCCTGCCCTGTGAAGAGCTGCTGACTGCCATGGAGACCGTTCCCATGCCGGAGAGCGGTGTGGCCTATGAACCTGCGATACCGGCGCTGGAGCAATGCGGCGATGCCTTTGCCGCGTTCCGTGACCGGCTCTTCGGCGGCATGCCGGTGCAGCTGGGCATGTGCTGGGGCCATAACACCCGCTTGAACTGCCTGGAGTATCACCGGGACAGTGAGTTCAATTTGGGCACCGGGGATTTCATTCTGCTGCTGGCCAAAATGGAGGATGTCCACGATATGATGCTGGATACCGCCAGCGTTGCGGCCTTCCGGGTGCCTGCCGGTGTGCCGGTGGAGGTCTATGCTACCACGCTGCACTATGCTCCCTGCCATACGGATCCGGGAAAGGGTTTCCGGGTACTGGTGGCGTTGCCCCGCGGTACCAATACCGCCGCCCCCGCGATCCCCGTGCGGTCGGGCGAGACGGCGTATCTGACCGCCTGCAACAAGTGGCTGCTGCCCCATCCCGACAGCGACGAGGCCAGAGGCGGCGCGAAAGCCGGCCTAACTGGTATCAATATCGATATTGCCAACGATCTGTGATAGGAGGAAAATCCCATGTTTGACAACATTCCCCAAGTGAAGCTAGGCCTTGTGGCCGTCAGCCGCGACTGCTTCCCCATCGCCCTGTCCGAACGTCGTCGGGCCGCCATCGCCAAGGCCTATGACGGAGATCTGTATGAGTCCCCCGTGACTGTGGAAAACGAGAAGGATATGCAGAAGGCTGCCGCTGATGTGAAGGCCGCCGGTTGCAACGCTTTAGTGGTGTTCCTGGGCAACTTCGGCCCGGAGACGTCGGAGACGCTGCTGGCAAAGGAATTTGACGGTCCCTGTATGTTTGTGGCTGCCGCCGAGGGTGACGGCGACCTGATTAATGGCCGCGGCGACGCCTACTGCGGTATGCTGAACTGCTCCTACAACCTGAGTATGCGCCATATCCAGGCGTACATCCCTGAATACCCCGTGGGCACCGCCGAAGGTATCGCCCGTATGATGGCAGATTTCGTACCGGTGGCCCGTGCCATTCTGGGCCTGCGGAGCCTGAAGATTCTCACCTTTGGCCCGAGGCCTCAGGACTTCTTCGCCTGCAACGCTCCCATTAAAGGGCTGTATGAGCTGGGTGTAGAGATTGAGGAGAACTCTGAGCTGGATCTGCTGGTGGCCTATCAGGCCCACGCCGGGGATCCCCGTATCGGCAGCGTGTGCAAAGAGATGGCTGCTGAGATGGGCGAGGGCCGGTATTATCCTGAGCTGCTGCCCCGTATGGCACAGTTTGAGCTGACGCTGCTGGATTGGGCCGAGGCTCACAAGGGGTCCCGGAAGTATGTAGCCTTTGCCAACAAATGCTGGCCTGCCTTCCCCAAGGAGTTTGGATTTGAGCCCTGCTATGTCAACTCCCGCTTTGCCTCCCAAGGCATCCCGGTCAGCTGTGAGGTAGATATCTACGGTGCCCTCAGCGAGTACATCGGCGCCTGCGTCTCTCAGGACGCTGTTACGTTGCTGGACATCAACAACTCCGTGCCCGCTCAGTTGTGGAGCGACAAAATCAAGGGACGCTATGACTATCAACTGACCGATACCTTCATGGGCTTCCACTGCGGCAACACTCCCAGCTGCAAAATGTGCGCTGACCGGGCCGTGAAGTACCAGCTGATCCAGAACCGCCTACTGGAGAATGGCGGTACGCCGGACTTTACCCGCGGTACGCTGGAGGGTGACATCGCCGCTTCTGATATTACCTTCTACCGCCTCCAGTGTGACAGCGAGGGTCAGCTGCGGGCGTATATCGCCCAGGGCGAGGTGCTGGATGTGCCTACCGGCAGCTTCGGCGGCATCGGTATCTTTGCCATTCCGGAGATGGGCCGCTTCTATCGCCATGTGCTGGTGCAAAAGCGCTATCCCCACCACGGAGCAGTGGCCTTTGGCCATTACGGCAAGGCATTGTTTGAGGTGTTCAAATTCCTGGGTGTGACGGATGTCGCCTACAACCAGCCTAAGAGTTTACCCTATCCTACGGAGAACCCGTTTGCGTAACGAGACACGCCGGCAGGGAAGATATTTCTCAATATAAAAGAACCGCGACCTTAAGAGAGTTGACATAAGAAAACAAGGAGAAATCCAGTAAAATCAACACCTTTAAGGACAGAGGGGAAACAGGTTAGCTCAAAAACTGAACAACCAAGCGGCAAAAGGGATGTTACCACAAGGTAGCATCCTTTTTCGCATACGTCGACGCCGTAAATTTCGAAAGAAGTCTACAGCGTTTTTTGCCAAAATTCAGAAAGACTAACTATTAAATGTCAAGCCTGAAATGTGTGGAATGGTGAGAAATGTAGACGATTCAAAAAGAGCACAGCAAAGCAGACGTCCGGTTGGACGCCCAGCTCAGCATATGAGAAAAAAGCTGTTATGCGGCTGTGCTATATGGCCGTTTGGATTTCTCCAAAGCGTAAA
>OQVS01001160.1_pt1 | contig 18143 bp, 20 predicted proteins | sample 1691601 | NCBI WGS metagenome assembly OQVS01 (sample SAMN03418268, study PRJEB22391) | human gut metagenome | biome: human-gut; feature: organic feature; material: feces | host: Homo sapiens | place: Tanzania | collected 2013-01
TTCCTTGCTAATGGAATAGTTATTTATGCAGCCTTGACGGGCGCACCCTTGATGGTGTCTATCTCGAATACGATGAACGTCTCATCGAACAACGAGGAATCGATGTTCTCGTTCAGGGTTCTCTCATAGGTTCCTCCCCGATAGAACTCAGACATGGAAAAATTGTACGATGACATGTCGATACCAGTAATCCTGTTCTCGCTACAGATATAGGGAAGCCTCGCCGTGCTATACTCAAAGAAGGAATTGAAGGATAGTTCATCTACTACCAATGCCTTGCGACGGTCTTCCATATCCTTGATTTTACTCCATATTCTTTCCTCTACATCTTCATTGGTGTCCGTAGGCTTGCCCTCAGTGGCTGTCTCTATCAAGAATTTCTTGTGCAAGGCTTCTATCTGGGTCTTGCTATATCCCTTGAAGCCCATGAAATATGCCTCGTAGTATTCCTTGATGACTTGCTCGATAAGCAGTTCCTCTATCTTGGAAGGGACGGCGGCATTGCCTTTCCATATGAGCATGACCAAGTTCTTCAAGAAGTCCATCTTCTCCACATTCAACTCTTGACGCTGAATCTTGAAAGGATTCATGGTGATAGGATGCTCTTCCGTATAGCTGATGTACTTACCACCCACATACTCACATAGCCCCTCATAGGAATTTCCTGTATCAACCATCACGACATCCGTGTTCTGCTCCCACAACTGGCGAACGACGCTGTTCATGTGGAAGCTCTTTCCTGAACCAGAAGGACCGAGACAGAAGAAGTTGCTGTTGTCCGTCAACTTTTTCTTTCCCTCCTTTCCCGATATGTCTATGGCAACAGGAACACCCTGACGGTCTGTATAATAGACTTTCAACGGCGTGTCCTCGCTCTTGGGAAGTTTCTCCTTGTACATCAAGCATCCTGCCGCATCGCCAAGGGTCAAGAACCTGTCATAATCCTTGTTCATGGAATAGCAATTACCAGGAAAAGAACCCACGAAGAGTTCCAACTGGTTATACGCCCTTTGGCTTATCTGGATTCCTATGCGACCAAAAGCATTCTCCAGATAATTGGTGCATTTTTGGATGTCCGCATCCTTATCAACAGTCACTACCAAGTTGAAATGACAATGGACAAGCTGCTTGCTCTCCCTTGCAACAAGTTCCTCAACCCTCGTTATATCATCCACAGCAATCTGGTTACTTGGATTCGGCAACGAGGAATGGCGGTTCTTTTTCTTGGCGAGCTTGCTCATCTCCTGCTTCTGACTCGGCAGAAAGACCACTTGGTTGAACACGACGCTCTTGGCTTCGGGAACATTGTCTATCAACGCCAACAAGTCAACAGGCATGCAAATGTTGTTGACCTCTATGTTCGTATAGGGTCTTATCAGCGTCGGCAAGACGACGCTATCGACATCGACAAGGCTGTATATCTTGAACTTTCTTTCGCCGACACCGATTTGCTCCTCACCGACCTTGAAATTATTCAGGGAAACATGCTCGCTTGTATAGTCCTGGGAAAGATACTGGTCAACAAAGAACTTAGCTTCCTTCGCCGTCAAGAACTTCGAGTTGATGCCCCTGTCCCTTAACTGGTCTCTCACCTTACCGACCTTTACAAGGAAATCCTTCCACTTCTTGCCGTCATAGCTGAACAACCTGCTTTTCTTGTTTTCTTGGGTAATGGTTATATAGGTCGTACAGTCCTTATACTCCCTTCCCTCGAAATACTTGAAATAGCTCCGTGAAAGGAACTCCTTGTTTCCCTCGTCGCAAGAATGGAAATTCTTTCTTGTCAAGATGTCCTGCTTATGGATTGCATAGCCTTCTCCCAAGGTCGCCATGAGAGAGGTCATCAAGTTGGAGAAAGAACCATACTCATTGATGTCCGCACAATATTTCTGCACAGGATTTTGCATGGCAAGAATTGCGGAGAACTCGCCAGTCTTCGTGTAGAGAACTCCAACACCATCAATGTCCTCGACGGAGAAATAGATTTCCTTGAAGATCTTGGCTCGCTTGCTGCCTGTTCCAAAGGCATAGACCGAGATGGCCATGCCTATACATACGGCGACAAAAATTATTACGGCATATACAATCATTGCTTTAAGTTGCTTTTGTCATAGACAAGTGAATTATAAATAGATTTCGTTGGCTCAACCCAAGCCATGGCATAATGTTCCAAGTTATAAAAGAGAGGACCATCTTGCTCTCGCTGAAGAAGATGCTTGCAGATTCCTTGGCAAACCTCGTCAACCAACTTCGACTGGAATTTACATAAGGCTTCCTGAGTGAGAACATCTGTATCGCAGTCTTCCGTCATTACCACCATCGAGGCTATTTTTTCCTTGTCATCCACAAACCTCTTAAAAGAGACATAAATTTCCGTTCCATTGGTTTCCACCTCCACGGCAAAAGTCTCTGGCATGATGTAAACTTGTCTCTCACGATACTTATTATGCATCGTCACTATCAAGATTCGTCCGTTCATATTTCTAATCATTATTCATTAAATTAAACATTGAAAGGTAGGCTTCTTCCTGCTATTCAGGACAAGCCTACCTCCATTTCATTTCTATCAGATACGTTCGCCGTAGGCATATATAAAGATTCCTTTGTCGGTCTTCTTCGTGTAAAGTCCTCGCCGCTGCTTTATCATTATCAACCCAATTCCGATACTGAGGGAAACAACCGTGAACACAAGGGCGATGATGAACCCCACCAAAGCATAAACCAACATGAATCCAAGGATGCCGACACCTGCCGTTATGGCAGCCCATGTGATATAACGCCCCTGAAGTCCCATGAACTCCAATGGTCGCTGCAAGCCTGTGAACATCTGGCATCCCTGCATAGTCTCATTACTCTGTGCCATAGCGAAAACTTACGATTAGTTAGTGATACCGAAGAACAAAGGCAATGCGTTCGCTGCCGCAATCAAGAAAATACAAGCACCGACGGTGAGCATTATCTTCTTCTTGACATCCTGCTCCTCGTTGTTCATGGCGATGTAAACTGACACGGCACCCACAATGGCTACGATACCAGCCAAGGCATAGCAAAGGTTGACTACATACGGAATGTATTTGGTCAGCTCTGTGGCTACGGTCTCCAAGGCACTTGTACCTGCATCATATCCCGTACCTGCCAATGTCTGTGCGTTGGCAGCCTGTGGGAAGACGGAGCCAAAAGCCATGATGCTCGCTACAAGGAAGAGATTGACCTTCTCCGCAGCCTTCTTAGCCAAGTTCTTTACCGTCTTACTGACTTTTGAAATAATTTTTCTCATTCGTTTCTCTAATTTTTTACGTTTAACTTTTTGTGAACTTATTTACTATCTATCGCGATTTGAATAGCCTAAAATACGAAATTCATGTCTTGGTAGCCATAAAGAGCTGGCATGACAATGGTAGCTCCTATCATGAACAGTATAGCACCAAAGAGCATCATCATGCTCTTGGTGATGTCCCCCTCGTGATAGTTCATCTTGATTCCTATCTGCAAAGAAGAAATGATTGCCATGACAGCAGCCACGGCATACAGTATCTCAACCGTATATATCATCATCGTACCGACAAAACTGGTCGCCTCCTCCAAGCCATCGGCTCCCCAGGAGTAATCGACGGCTCCGCACTTGGCAAGAGCCGCCGACATCGAACCCATGGCAAACACAAACGACAATAGAAGCCGAGATAAAGAGAACTTAATATTTTGAAATTTCATCCTTGAAGTCTATGTTACAGTTTTCCTTTTTCTTGCGAATGACCTCTGCCAAGTCAAAAGAAGGCACGAGATTGCCCTTGGTCTCTATGCTGCCATTGGAGGAATTGACCCTTTCAATATGCTGAGAAACCTTCACGGAAACCTCTGGCTCGACAATGGCACTGACACCAAACTTGGGTTGCATAAACTCTGGATCGAAAGCCTTGCTTTCATCAAAAGGCTCAGGAACTTCTTCCTCGTCCTTAACCTGTTGCTCCGAATATCTCAAAACAGGAAGTTCCTCGTCTCCATCATCGGAAGATTCCTCGTGCTCGCCTGTTGTCCCTTCACCTCCTTCGGATATTATTTCTTCCTGTTGAGGAGGCAAAGCTGAATCTTCCTCATTGGGCAAAGGTTGCTCTTCGTTGGTTTCCTCTGGGACTTCTGGCTCCAAGGCTTGACCTTCGTCCAAGAAATTGAAGCCACCTGTCTCAGGATTTTCCACGACAGCCTTGGGCTTATACTCGTCTTGGTCATCGGTGCTGTCACCAACGACAATATTTTCCTCTGCACTTGCACCAAACTTGGGCTTGGCATTCAAATCCATTGTGATGATTGCGGCATAATACAAAACATAACCGATGGTCAAAACAATGGCAAAAATCAAAAATGGACTCATTTCTTTACCGATTGATTTAAATTGATGATTGATTTTTTGTCGGCACAAAATTACAATCACCTCGTCATTACCCATATATTATAGCCCCAAATACCCTTCATATAGGTCACAACTTTTTTAATTGGTTCTATGCAAACAAACTTATAGAACCAACAAAAAGAAATTATGATGGGCATTATGACCAATGACATTAGACAAAATTCATTAAAACAATTGGCTATCTGACCTATATTTTGTATTTTCGCAAGCTGAAACAATAAACGAGACTTTAAACCTTGCCCAAACGCAAGGTCATCAAGAACTATGAACATAGAAGAAGTTAGAGAATATTGCCTGTCATTGCCAGGCACAGAGGAAGCCATGCCATACGGAAACGACTGGCTGGTCTTCCGAATCGGTGGAAGAATTTACCTGCATATATGGTTGGAGGCTCCAATCCCGACCATAGCAGTGAAGCTGCTGCCTAAGCGTGGCGAGGAACTGAGGGAGAAATTCAACGCTTTCTCTCCTGCATATCACTTGAACAAGAAACACTGGAATGACATTTTCATAGAAGACACTTTTCCACCTGAAATGATTCAAGGTTGGATTAGGGAGTCATACGACTTGGTCATGAGCAAACTCCCCAAGTTCACATTGGAGCACTTAGCCCCATAAAACCGTAAACGGCAGGGTGTTTCACAACAGCCTGCCGTCACGACATAATATAATTGAGTCTTTCAACACAATTAATTATGAAATTCCGTATATAATGATTTTATAATTTCTTACTCTATCAGAAAAGGTCCTTGGCACTTTTCTTGATTTCCTCAATCTTGCCATGCTTGCGCTCATAGCTGCTGATGGCTTTGTCAAACGCCGCATCGACAACATCCTTGATAGCCAACCCCTCACGATTGGCTATGATTCTGATTTTCTTCAAGGTCTCGGAGTTGACGATGGTACAGAAACGCTCCTCATGATTCTTCATCTCATGCTCCTTCTGCTTGGCTCTCGCATTCACCTGCTGGCTTTTCTCCTGCTTCTTTGTTTGCTCCACAGGTTTCTCTTGATTCTCATGCGCTCCCGTCAGTCCACTGAAGAGAGCGTCCAACTTGTTATTGTCCATAATAATCCCTTTTTAAGTGTTACTGAAATCTTACCAAGAACTCATCCGTGAACGCCTGATAATCATGTGCGCCATTGCTGCTCTTGTCATAGTCAACGATATTCTTGTTCTCCAAAGGTGCCTCGGCAAGGCGGATATTCTTGCGAATCTTCACCTTGAATACGGTATCGCCAAGTGCCTCACGGAGTTTTAGCTCAATGCCCTTTGACAGCTTGCTGCCTTCCCATCTGGTTATGAGGACTCCAGAAATGTGGGCGTTAGGATTGAGCTTGTTGTGTACCATGCTGATGAAGTCATTAATCATGGTCAATCCCTTGAAAGGCAATACCTCGGAAACAAGAGGGATGATGATGTCCGTGGAAGCGGTGAAGGCATTCAAGGTCATCAAGCCCAGTGATGGAGGGCAATCCAACAAAACGAAATCATAGTTCCCTGAAACATTTGCTCGCTCCAAGACATCCTTCAAAATGCTCTCCCTTGCCATAGCTGTGGACAACTCCACGTCAACCATGGCAAGAGTCAACGATGCCGGCACCAAATGGAGTTTTTCATTGACCTCTAACACTGGCAACTGTGCCGTCTTACCTGTCATTACCTCGTAAATGGTCTCTCCTTCCGAGAAATTAGTCAATGACGTTGTGAGGTTTGCTTGTGCGTCAAGGTCAACAAGCAAAACTCGATAGCCTTTCTTTGACAAGATACTGCCCAAGCTGGCTACTGTCGTTGTCTTGCCAACACCACCTTTATGGTTGGCAACTGCGATGATTTTTGTGTTCATTTTCTCAATATTTTATATTATGTCGTATCAATAGTTTGAGTAAAGAAAAATTTCAACATATCGAAAGCCCAGTATCAATATCTTGATATTCCGTTACTTAATATATAACGCAAATTTTCTCTGATTATTGCATTTATTTTCCTTTAATTTTATGATTTTCATACCAATTCTCCACCTCTTTTTGACTGACTTTCATCAAAGTCGTGCGAGGCGCATAGGATGCAAGGGTTTTCTTTCCCTCCTTGTTGTTCGAGAAACGCAATATGGGAATGCCGCCCACTTTCGTTACAGCGAGGTCATTGCCCTTGGCTATCCTCTCGGCATCGGCACCATAAATCTCTATTGTCTGGGTATCTTCCAACAACAGGGACAGGACGCTGTTACTCTCCAGTCCCTTGCCATGGAAATGGACAAAGGCAAGTTTCGCCTCCATCAGCTCATCGGAAGGCATGTCGCTTTCCCTCTTGTAGGTACCCTCGCCAACTGCCTCTACACGAAACACCACAGGGTGCTCCTTGACCATCGTGTCAAGATGAAGCAACTGCCCGATGCGAGAGTTGATTTTGTCATCAGTGACAACCTCTTTCCTGTAACCTCCCTCCGACAAGCCAGCCGTTTCTTCCTTAGCAGTCAATATATAACCATTATCCACTCTCTCCAATGTGAAGAACAATGGAAAAATCTTATTCTGTGTCGCCATCCTTCGTTTTGTTTGTCATTGGCAGACCATCTGGATTATGCGTACTTATACGCTCCTTCATGGTATGCAAGTTGATGTCATAATTAGCACAAATCCCCTCATAGTTGAAGGCAAGAACTCGCTCTTGGTCGTACAATAGCTCGCTGTCACCATTAGCCTTAGTTCGCTTGGTAGGATTGCCTTGCTCGTCCAACACATAGAACTTCAGCGGTGAGCGTGTCTTGCCATAATAATCAGGAGCGGAAACAAGATATGAAAGCAGGGAATCGTCTGGAATCATTGTCTTTCCCTCTCGCTTTGCCTGTATATTTGCCTTGGCTATGCAAATCTTCTCCCTCACAAGCAGTACGTCAGTAGGCTCGTCAAACTCTATCTCCTTACGAGGCTCAGCCTTGATGCTCACCTTCAGGTTCTTCATGCTGGTAATCTTGTAATCCTGTCCTTCCTTAATGTCACCCAGTTGCCTTGACTTGGCGAACATCGACCAGAACACCGCAATCTCATCCGTACTGTTGCACAACGAGTGCTGGTATTTCAAGCCACTGACGCAAATGTCATGGACTTTCTGCTCCGAGAAAGGCAGGTCTTCCACGACAGGCTTCAAGCAATAATAGGTTGCCAACATCATCGCCCAGTTGTTGATGAATCGGTCGCCTATGATGTTGTAGTCCACCTCGTCCTTTATCTCGTGCAGGGCTCGCTTCCAAGCGTCATACCAACCTGCGTTGAAATTCTCACGGTATTTCACCATCTCCACCGTGATATTCGTAGGACACATGTTCCTGAGCTTGATGAACTCCTGATACTTGTCTGTCTCAGCCTTGGTATGGGCGCACTTCTGGGATTCCAAGAACACCACCCTCGACATCAAGGCGACATCTACCGTCGGCATTTCCTGACCAGTGAGCAATACGCCGCAATCCACGTCCGTAGCTTCCCTTCGCTCTCCGTCGGCAGAACGCTTGATTCGTCCTGCATGGTCATAGATTCCTTTCAAGAAATCAACGTGCTTCCGACTCAACATGTTCTTGTACTCGTCGAAATGCACTATCATGTTGCAGACCTCCGCACACTTATCTCCCATGGCGAAATAGGATGTACTGTCAAGGTTGCTGACCTCTGGATTGCGTTGGAAGAGACTTACCAAGGATATGGCGAACTCAGTCTTGCCAGTTCCCTTCTTTCCGTAAATGTTGAGTATAGGGAAAGAGCGTGTGCTGTCGGTGATGATGTCCTTGAACAGCGTGGCAATATAAAAGCAAATGGCTACGATTCCATTGTCACCATACAACTCACTCAGCAAGGTGAAGTATTCCTTTGGCGACACGATTCTCTTGGGGTCGTGGAGGAAACGCCGCTCGTTGGCATAGCCCACCTTGTCCCTGATATGAAACTTCGACATGGCAGGGAGATAAACATTCTCGTCTTCAAGTCGGATGATGCCATACTCATCAATCGGTTTCCACTTGCCTTCATAGACCACGCCATTGCAAAAGGCATAGAAGCCTTTCTTGCCAAGGTTGTTCCAGCCCATCTTGGTCACTCTGACCGCCTCTTCTGTCTTGCCATACATATAAGCCTTCAAAAGCTCATACTTCTCAGGCTTCTCGAAAAAGCGGAAATCACCCTTTCCCTCTATTTTTTCCTTGAATCTTTCCAGTCGGGTAACATCAGCCTGTTGAAGTTCGACCGTTCTCTTCACGCCGTTCTCATTCTCCAACTCGAAAATTCGTGTAGGGTTCTTCTCGTCGGCAATAAGAAACAAAGGATGGACAATAAAATTGCTCCAGTCCCTTTCTTTTCCCTGTGGATCCAAATCATAATAATGGTTGTGCTTGCGATAAAAGCGAAAGCCCTCCAACTCATCGGACTTCTTGATGGCTTGTCGCTTTTTCATCTCTTTTCTCCTGCGTGAGGCATCAGCGAGAGCCCCTTTCCAGACGGTAGCCTTTTTGTACTTATCCTTCAAGTCAGCAAGCAACGAGGCTCGCAGCACCTCGGACTGCACGTTGACGAGCAAGTCACAGACATCGGCGATGACTTTCAATTGCTCATCATTCGCAGCACTGGCATCATAGTGCTTGGCTGCATACCAAAGGATAAAGTCTTTTTCTGAAAGAGACTCCCACCTTTCAAGGCTAACGATATAAGAATCAGCATCTTGCTTTTGGCTTCCACTCGAAGGTATCTCACGCACAGAAACCTGAAATCCCATTTCCGTGGCAAGGCGACCATTTCGAAAGACAAACTTCTCGCCAGCACCGAACTCATCACCTTCCTTTGGGACATCATGGTCGGGAATAAAGCACAGGGTACAGCCAAACTTATTGAAACAACTCAGCTGTTCCTCCGACCAACACCCACCCAGTGAAGCCACAACGTTGGCGATGCCAAGACTTTGTAGGCGCATTACATCAGGCGCACCCTCCACCAAATAGACCTTACCTGTCTGCCGAGCAGCCTTCAAGGCAATGTCTACACCAAAGATGGCTGAGCTTTTCTTGTAGATGGCACAGTCCTTTCCATTGAGATATTTCACTGTCGCCTGAGAGTTGAGTGCTCTCGCTGTAAAAGTGACGATTCTACCAAAACGGTCTCTCTGAGGTATCATCAGGCGACCACGGTAGAAATCATAGTAATTGCCAGGGTGTGCTTCGTCCTCTCCAATCAAGCCAAGCTGAAGCAACACATCCATCTTCAAGCCCTTTCCCTTGGCAAAGGCTACAAATTGGTTTCCGCTCAATGGGCTATACCCCAAGCCATAAGTTCGGCAAAAGTCCGAGTCCCAACGACCGTGGGTTGGATTCTCAGACTCCTTTTCCGCATAGCGACGGCAAGCAGCCGCTTCTGGGGTATCAGCCAAATATTGAGAGCGAAAGAAATCATAAGCGTACTTGTTGTAAATGTACATAGTTTCCTGCTTACGATACAGCTCATCCTCCTCTGGTGTCCGCTTTTCGTACAAGTCACTTGTATCTACGTCTGGACAATACATGTCCAAAAGATAGCGCACCGCACCATCAAATTCAAGCCCTTGGCATTCCTCGACAAACGTAATGACATCGCCACCTTTCTCGCAACCAAAGCAATAGTACAGGTTGGTAGTGGAATCCAACAGCATAGAAGGTGTGTCCTCCTTATGGAACACACACTTGCACTTCTTGCGGTAGCGACCAGCCTTCTTCAAGACTGTGCCAGGGCATACGTCAACCACAAGCTGACAAATATCAACACGTGACTTAACGAGGTCTATATACTTTTCCTTTATCATTATATACGCTTAGTTTGAATATCTTCCTATTTAACCTTCCATCTTTCCTTCTCGATGATGGAAACCAACTCCTTTTCTACGACAGGAGACAAAGGTCTGCCAAAATGGTCTTGCCCCCATCCAAGGAACTTCTGTTGCCAAGTATGAGGCGAGCCTCCTACATGGCAACTAACGAATGCCGTAAAACGTCCTTTCTCACCGTTCGTCAGCATCTTGTAATAGTTTGCAATTTCTTTCAGTGTCATTTCCTCAATATTTTAATGTTAAATAATCAATATTTTTTGTTTATATCTCAATTTTTGATTAAATTTGCATGCAAAAATAGAATAAAATAATGGATGTGCAAAACTTTTTTCTCAATATATTGATACTGTTAGCACATTTTAACATATATCATAGATAAACAAATATTGATATGTTGAATATAGATTTACTGGAAAACCTCTATGCTGGCTTGGATAATGACAAGAAGCAGGAGTTGATGACCTTGGTTTTCAAGAAAAGTCGGCAGACATTCTCATACTTCCGACGCACCAAAGATGTGTCCTTATCTAAAGTGGAGATAATCGCCGATTATTTCCACATGCCTTTAGACTACTTCAGAATCAACAGTGCTTTCAAGGCAAACAACGTAGCTGGCAATAACAACTATGTGGGAAACGTGTCCATCAGCACAAATCTCCTCATCGAGAATCAAGCCCTCAAAAATGAGCTTGCAGCATTGAAGGAAACACTCAGAGCCAAAGATGAGAGTCTAAAGGCAAAGGATATGCTCATAGAGACACTGCATTCCACAAACAACAAACAATAACCAACAAACAGGTTTGCAAGAAATATGGCTACAATTAGAATACAAAATTTTGGTCCAATCAAAGACACAGGACTTATCCAACTGTCTGAGATTATGCTTATCATAGGTCGTCAAAGTTCTGGTAAGAGTACCTTCATGAAAGTACTCTGCCATTGTCGTTGGGTAGAAAAGAGAATCATGACGAGAATAGACAATATAGTCCAAGTATATACCCACAACAGACGCTTCGCCACTGAATTAAAGCAATTCCATAGGGTGGATGAGATGTATTTCCAAGATAACACATCCATAGAATATGATGGAGATGTTGTATCTATCAGCCTCTCTGGTAAAAACAGCAACGCCAAGATTACACGCAAAAACGAAACTTGGGGAAATAGATATAACACAAAGATTAGCTATATCCCTGCTGAGCGAAACCTTGTCTCTGCTGTGCGCAACATAAACAGCGCATATAAGACAGATGATCGTGATGTCCTTTTCAATTTCATCCTTGAATGGAACGAATACAGAAGAGACTTCACAAAAAATAGACAGTTAAACCTTTCACTTACAAACAACTTTAAATATTACGATGAGGATGGACAAGACTATATTGTCCTGCCTAATGGGAATCCCATCACTTCATTCTTCGCATCAAGTGGTGTACAGTCAATCATGCCAATCGATGTTATCTCAGAGAAGACAGTCAATGTCGTAGGAAACGTAACAAAATATAGTGTTGACGACTTGATGAGCCGCATGATTGAAATATTGGACAAGAATAAAGAAACAGAGCCAACGGAAGAACTCTCAAAGACAATGGAATCCATGCGTGAGTATATGAAGTATAAATCAGCTCAATTGTTCATCGAAGAACCAGAGCAGAACTTATACCCTGACGCTCAGCGTACGCTTATTTTGAATCTCGTCAGAAGAATCAAGAAGGCACAAACTACAGCGAACAAGCAATCTATGCTGATGCTAACTACTCATAGTCCTTATGTCTTATCTGTTTTGAATGCTCTGATAGCTGACGCTGCCGCAAAGAAGCAAAAGCCAGATGATGATAGATTAAACGAGATTATCGATGAAAGCACTTTGCTGCCTGTCGAGGCATATTCTGCCTATTACATCAATAAAGATGGAGTTTTTGAGGATATTAAAGACTTGGAAATACCGATGTTCTCAGGTATAGACTTGGACAGCGTATCCGATTGGGTGGACGAACACATATCACGCATCAATGACATTTTATACTCGAAATAACTATGAGCAGTTCTACATATAATAGCTTAACCAATGCGGGATTCATACCAGAACAACCATTGTTGGTTAGAAAGACGGTGGTGACACAGGAAAAAGGTATCAAATATACTCTGGATGTTAAAGCGAATTATCCCTCTGTAGTATTCCAAGTAGATGGCTGCATCATTAGGTCCGGACGAAAATGCGACAAATTGGTTTTAGTGAATACAAAAGGGGAATCTCCTGAGGAATGGACTCAATTTTTCGTAGAGCTAAAAGGGCATGATGCCATACATGGCATCGAGCAATTACTTGACACAGCAAAGAATCAAATATTTATTGATGAATCAAACAAAGTAAGAAAAGCTCGACTTGTTGCCACCTCCATTCCCTCAAATAGAGCAAACCCAATGGTGGAAAAACTAAAAAGAGAGTTCAAGAAAATAAAAGTGGACTACAAAAGTCTCAAACCAGGACAAAGAGACTGCTTATAAAAATCAAAGATCAGAACTGGACTTTCTTGCTTCAACCACCTCTTTCTAAGTCAATAAAAATTATAAACAAGGTATGAGATACGGAATGAGAAAGCCTTCTTGGAAGAAAAGTTTGAGCGCACGAACTAAGGGACGTGCCACACGAGCCATCAAAAGAGCCATAATCCCTGGTTATGGAAGAAGAGGCATGGGGATATTTCATCCCAAGAGGGCTATATATAATAAGGTATATAGAAGAACGACATTTAGCATCTTTGATTTGGCAAAAGGTTCTTCCTCGAATAGCGGTTGTTGTGTCATTATTGCTTTCTGGCTGATTGCAACCATAGCACTTACAGCTTGTTGCATGTAGTTTTATTCACTTAATCGTACAAATATGGTTGGAGCTATCATAGGTGACTTAGCCGCATGGACATGGGAACATGACAAAAACGCTTTTTTTAAGAAGCTGATTACGCCAGAGGCTGCTCCCTCGCCTTATCGTGAGGAGATGCTTCTGACGGCAAACCTCCTTATGCGGCAAAGAGACATGAGCTATAAGGAATACAGCTGCCATTTCAAAAACCGTAACCCGACAGCAACCGTCCTCAGGGCTATCGCAATTGGTTGGCTATACGAGACAGAACTGGAAACTCGTTCCGCATACCAAAATTATTGCCTGTATGACGATAAGGAAGATTGGTATGCAGGAGCATTCATGTCCCTGTTGATTTTCGCCTTGCGACATGGGGCATCCAAGAAAGAGGCAGCTACGGTAAAGCATATTGCTCCTTTCAAGGATATGATTGGCGATTGGAAAGACAAGGATTCCATCTTAGGTACGTTGATGAGAGCATGGGAAGCATTCCGTTCTTCCTTCGACTTTGGAAGCGCATTGCACAACGCCATGCTATTGCCTGGAGATTGTCATGTCAATGCCATTTTTGTGGGTGCCTTGGCTGATGCCATGTATGGCTGTGACAGGTATTTTGTCAAGAACAAGTATGGCGAAGGCTGTGCCTTGAACAGTTACAAGTATGTATCGGAGGAAATCAGGCAACTCCACAGGAGGCAAAGGACTTTCTTTCCGAAGAATTGCGCCGCTACCAACATCGAGAAACATCAATGGCATGAGGCATTCAATCCTTACAAGGACAAAGTTGTTACGCCAGAGCTACGACGAAGAATCCTAAAGGCTTTCCAACCATGCTTTGATTATAGGTTCGGCTTCTATCTGGACGATGGCTTTGTCTATGTATATCGGAGCGGTTGGGTTCTTCAGCGATTCAATCTCGTCAACCAAGGAGATGGCACTTACAGGATAACCAACTTGCAGTCAGCGGAATGCATCAGCAAGTCGAACAACCCTATCAGCGAAGCCTTGTATGCCGTTGAGTTTAGATGGGATTTGGTAAACGAAGATAAGAATGATTCCGAGAGCTCTCACAAAGCTTCAAACAGACAGGCTTTCTTTGGCATCAGTCGCCATCGCATTGGCATAGATGGGAACGGTGTCACAACACTGGTCACTTTCATGGAATGCCCATTCAAATGCAAGTATTGCCTCAATGAGCGTTGCCATAAACCTATTTTTAAGGAAGATGGCACGACTCCAAATGAAGGCATCATGTTGCTAACGCCACAGGAGCTATATGACAAGGTGAAGATTGACAACATCTATTTCCAAGCTACCGAGGGCGGCATCTGCTTTGGAGGAGGAGAGCCATTGCTACACTCGGACTTCATCAAGGAGTTCAGGGATATATGTGGCAGCAAGTGGAAAATAACCGTGGAAACAGCCTTGGCTTGCTCATGGGCAGACATCAATCTATTGGCATCCATAGTTGACCATTGGATTGTGGACATCAAGGATATGAATTCAAGCATCAAGAGCGAGTACACAGGAATGTCTGAAAGTTCATTGGTCTCATTGAACCATTTGAAAGGAAATGGTATCACTCAAAATGTCACGGTCAAGGTTCCACATATCCCAGAATACAACACGGACAAGGACGTGGCAAAAAGCATCGAGCAAATCAAGGGACTTGGTTTCAAGGACATCGTGGAATGCCAATATATCAAGTTTAATGGAAACAACAAAAAATAACGCTATATGAAGAATGCTAAGGACAAATGCGAAATCCTCAAAGAGATTCGCAAGTATGTAGCAGAGAAGTATGGCTTGGACTATGAGCCAACAGAATGCAACCATAAAGGTGACTGCAAGGGAACCTGTCCAAAATGCGAGGCAGAGCTTGCCGACTTGCAAGTTCAGCTTCAAGCAAAAGGCATTACCGATATTTCCTCTGACGAAAACCTATGCGCACTCATCAAGCAATACGCTGAAGAAAGTCAAGAAGAAATATCTGAATCTTCCACCTCTGACATAGAGCCTATGCACACAATAGGAATGCCAGAAATTGAAGGAATGGAATACTTCATACCAGATGATCATGATGTTAGAAATGCACCTTGGGGAGAAATGCTATTGGAATGTAGGATTGCAGGAACAACATACCATCATGTCGATGACATCCTTGACAACATCAGTGAAGGAGACGAAGTTTTCTTAATCAGGGACTTTCAGAACAAGCACGATGATAGAGCTGTCGCCGTAACTTTGGAAAATCCTTATTTGAACAAACAGCATGAATTTGACTTCTCCAATATATTGGGCTATATCCCAAAGAAGGAGAATGAAGCCGTGGCAACTATACTTGACATGGGATGGCATAACATCCTTGCTGGTCAAATTACGGAGATTCATCCAGAAAGTGACTACGAGAAGTTACGTATCAAGGTCTTTGTTCGTCAAAAAGACCAAGTGATGGCTGAGGAAGAAAAACAAGACAAGATTTCTTTGAGGGCTGTAAACATGAGCGACTGCGAGACAAGTGAGTTGGAGCATGACCTTTGCACCAAGGGCTTCGCACATTTCCATTGGGGCGGCTTTCCGCTGAAATATCATAACCTACCAGAAAAAGGTCAACGTATTGTTTTCTTCAATCACGAAACTGATGATGACTTCAAGCTGTACCTTATGATGTTAGTGGCTACGGGAGAAGAGTGCGAGCCTTTCCTTGAAGACAAAGACGAGCTTCATACTGTGGATGACAGCTATCCATTCATATTCACAAACATCAAAGGTCCTATCCTCGTAAAGGAGGAAGATATGGACGCTTACGTCAAAAGCCACGAGGACGACTTCATCGGACAAGCCGAGGAACCTTTGCCAAGCAAATCGTGCGCAAGGTTATTCAAGTTATTCAACATAGACACCGACTTGCTACAATAAGATATATGCCAAGGTACATCATCTTCGAATGTACTTTGGCATACTTTTAAACTTTACATGAAGGTATTTTTCGCATTACCTATATTACTCTTAAATATATTATTATCCATATTATCAATGCGCTTTAAATATGTATGGTAAGTATCTCATTGAAGTTTGTCAAATAATTGGGGCTACGATGTTCACTCTTCACTTTCCAAGACTGTTTTTCTTCACCTTCAACAGCCAAACGCAATGTCTTCAACCCATAGCGGTGGTTAAGATCATCCATCGCCTTCATCAATCTTGCTCGTTGTGGACGATTTTGTATTGGGTCAAACAAGTCCGCTTGATATGGACTAACCGAAACGACATCACCAACTATTACACCTGCCTTCTTATACATGATACCTTTCTTATATATATGAACCAAGATATTTAATGCCGCATTTGTTATCTCCATTGTATCTGAGGTAGGTGTCAAGAATGTAAAGGAAGCAGCATTGTTGTACTGCGCCAAGTCTTCCCTAAACCTGTTGCTACAGAGAAATACCGTCACACTTTTTGCCCCAGAGCCTTCTCCACGCAATTTATTCGCACAGCTACTGGCAAAGGTTGCCACTGCTGCCTTCAACGATTCTACATCGCCTACCATATCACCAAAGCTCCGACTTGTACAGATGGTTTTCTTTCGCACAACCTCCGATGTGTCAATACAAGGCTTACCATTGAGTTCCCTCCATGTCTGAACACCTGGTTTAGTAAAATGTGCCTTAACCCAAGACTCACTTTTGTCTGCAAACTCCAAAGGTGTATGGATGCCATAATAATTCAGTCTTTCAAAAGTCTGCCTACCTATTCCCCATACATCAGCAAGGTCAAACAAGCCCAAAGCCTTGCGACGCTTCTCATCGTTATCAATCATGCACACGCCCTGATAGCCTACGTATTGCTTGGCAAACTTGCTACCCATCTTGGCAAGTGTCTTTGTCGGAGCAATGCCGACACTCACAGGTATGTCCGTCCACAACTTTATTTTATGCGCAATGCCTCGCATCATCTCAACCAAGTCAAAATGAGCGTCATACCCATGCAAGTCGCAAAAACTTTCATCTATACTATAGTTCTCAACATAATGAATGGATTTCCGTAAGATGTTTGTCACTCTCTTGCTCATCGCTGCATAAAGGTACATATTGGTGGAAAAGATTGACACATGGTAATAATCGACTATTTCCCTCACCTTGAATATCGGATCGCCACGATGCAAGCCCACAGCCTTAGCCTCTGGGGTCAACGCAACAATGCAACCGTCATTGCTTGACAAAACAACGACAGGCTTACCTGCAAGACCCGGATGAAACACTTTCTCCACAGAACAAAAGAAACTATTGCAATCTACCAATGCGAACATATCTTACCCTCTTGGCTTATGAATGATATAGGTGACAGTTCCCCAAATGCTAAAAGTATCGTCTTCCGTCACCTTGATTTCTGGATAATTCGGATTGGCTGGGACAAGCCAGCCCTCATTTCCCCTCTTGACAAAGCGTTTCAACGTATAGTCACCGTTAAGCTCGCAAACGGCGACCTCAGTAGGACTTGGATTTCGGTTACTCTTATCAACAATGATAACGTCACCGCTATAGATTCCTGCATCTATCATGGAATTACCATCCACCTTAATGAGATAACTTGCCTCTGGATTCGGGCATAACATCTTCAAAAGCTCAATGTCTTGGCTTCTTTCATCATTGTCAAGTGGTATAGGAAAACCTGCGACTATCCCGACATCAAAATATGGCAAGCGAATATCCTTAACTTGTGCCACAGGATAGACTTCTCCCATCTTGCGAATGTTAGCGTCCTGTGCATGAATCTGCCTTATTATGCAATTCTTGATGAACTCGGTCTTGTTGTCTTGGACATCAAGGAACCTTGCCATCTGACCAGGAGCCCTGAATGTATAAAGTTTGCTGTCCGAATGAGGTCTGCCAGCTCCTTCCCTTCGACCACCTCGACGTTCTATCTTATTCTTTTCTTCCATGTTTTCATATTTTTTACGCAAAGGTAAAACAAATATTTTGATTAGCGTAATACGTTTTCAAAAATTAACACGAAATATCAGAATC
>OQVS01001161.1_pt1 | contig 18122 bp, 20 predicted proteins | sample 1691601 | NCBI WGS metagenome assembly OQVS01 (sample SAMN03418268, study PRJEB22391) | human gut metagenome | biome: human-gut; feature: organic feature; material: feces | host: Homo sapiens | place: Tanzania | collected 2013-01
CATTCTTAAATTTAACATTATTGATAACCGGGCACTCCGTCAAATGCAGGAACCCAGTCAAGGCATCAAGTGGGATTGGCCCTATCTGAAATTATGGCATCGAAATTCTCGATCGCCCATGAAATCAGGGAATCAAGGTGGGGGAGTAGGCTGCGCCCGCGGTCTGTCAATGAATACTCGACTTTTGGAGGGACCGCCGGGTATAATTTCCTGGAAATGAGACCGTCTTCTGTGAGCGTCTTGAGCGTGGCAGTCAGCATTTTTTGGGAAACGTCAGGGATGCAACGGTACATGTCATTGAACCGTAGCGTACCATGCTGTTCAAGAGTATATAGAACCAACATTGACCATTTGTCGCCAATGCGGGAAAGTATGTTGCGGATGGGACATTTGGGAAAGGTCGCATCCTGAATTGTCTTTCTATCCATAATTTGCGTATTCCTATGCAAAAGTAGCATAAATTCACGACGAATCGGCCGCTTCTGAAGAGAAACGACCGACAATAATATTTTTTAAATCTTATTTGCAAAGTGCCTGAGCAAGAGCATCTACACCTTCTTCGCCAGGCAGAGCCGGATAAGCGGATTTGAGTTCTGCGGCGAATGTCGCAGCATCAGGATGAGATTCAAGGAGTTCACGAACCTTTGTAAGATAAGAAATTCTGAAATCAATGTCATCCTTATGAGCTACGCCTCCATGGCATCCGAGCCAGATACTTGCACCAGAACGTTCTGCCTCTATCAGTCCTTCAAGTGCCTGGTTTACAGCCTCAGCGGAAGAAATCTGGAGAGTATGCATATGGGCTTTGGCCGGAGCCCAATGCATCAGGCATGCAGTGCCGTCAATCAAAATCATTGAACCTGGGAAATCATTGGCAGGACCGCGGTCGAAGCGGAAGTCAATGCCGGCCAACTTGATTGTGTTTCCGAAAGGAACCTCACGGACATCACCCTCGGCAAGATCAACCATTGAATCGCCGAAAGATTGCTTGAAGCCGGACATCATGGAGGCATAAACACCTTCATTGGTAAATTTATGCATTCCTTTCGGCATTACTATCGCCTGGCTCTCCTGGCCTCCGAGATGATAGTCGATAACAGCAGATTCTACCGGTTTGCCAAGACCGGCAAGATAGGTGTCAAATTCTGCGAGTGCATCCTTAAATAGGGGAGCCTCGAGGACTACTAGAGATTTTTTGCCTTCAACAATGTAGCTGGCATCACCCATGACGTCATTTGAATAATAGACGTGGAGTGTCGCGTTCTTAAGGGCGACAGTTTCAAATTTACCTTGTGCATTTACCATAACATTTGCTGCAATGATGGCGGCAGCTGCCAATAAAAACTTTTTCATATTATTATGCTCTCTTTTAGTTTGTTGCTTTCCTTTTCGCAGTGCAAAGTTGAGAACAAATAATAGAATGCACAAGAAGGCACGCAAACGAAAGTCACGCACCTTGAGGTAAGTTATGGAAATTCCAATCACAGCTGTAATGGTGAGGACTGCTCCGGCAGCACTTACAATAGGATTATTGGCGCGGTTGAGGCTTATTCGCCATTGCAGATTTTCATGAACTCCTCCCCAGTGATAGTCTCCTTTTCAAGAAGATAATCAATATACTAATCAAGTAAACATCAGACGAGATATCATGAACTGACAAACTGACAGACGCGTAAACCTGCATTCTGACCACAATAGGTGTCATTGATTTAACTCTTATCGACATAATTATCTTGACGTAGCGTACGAGCATCCAATTCTTTTCGCTAATTTTGGACCGGCAAATAATGGAGTCAATGAAAAAACCGGACAAGATTTTGGTGCGTGGCGCGAAAGTGCACAACCTGAAGAACATAAATGTGGATATTCCGCTTGGGAAAATCGTGGGAATCGCCGGGGTGTCGGGGTCGGGAAAGTCCTCGCTGGCGCTGGGCGTGCTGTATTCAGAGGGCTCAAGGCGTTATCTTGAGTCGCTTTCGACTTACACGAGAAGGAGAATGACTCAGGCGGCGAGAGCCGATGTGGACGAAGTGCTTTATGTTCCGGCGGCTCTCGCAATGCATCAGAGACCGGCGATTCCGGGCATACGCAGCACTTTCGGCACGGGAACGGAACTGCTCAACAGCCTCAGGCTTATGTTCTCGAGACTGGCCAGCCACAGATGTCCCAACGGGCATTATGTGGAACCCTCCTTGCGGGTCGCTGCAGGAAAGGACCTTGTCTGTCCAGTGTGCGGAGAGCATTTCTATCCGCCTGAAGCTGAAGACCTGGCGTTCAACAGTCAGGGTGCCTGCAGGACTTGCGACGGCACCGGGACTGTCCGTACAGTCGACGAATCCACACTCATACCTGACGAGAACCTCACGATAGACGAAGGAGCAGTCGCACCATGGAACACGCTGATGTGGTCGCTCATGAAGGACGTCTGCCGGGCGATGGGTGTCCGCACTGACGTCCCTTTCAAAGACTTGACAGACAAGGAGAAAGATATTGTCCTTCATGGCCCGGCGGAGAAAAAGCATATTCTCTATAAGGCCAAGAACTCCAATGACGCAGCCGAGTTGGATTTCACTTTTTTCAATGCTACCTACACGGTTGAGAACGCATTGGCGAAAGTCAAGGACGAGAAAGGCATGAAGAGGGTGGAGAAGTTTCTGAGGCTCGACGTCTGCCCGGACTGCGGGGGCACAAGGCTTTCCGACGCGGCCAGGGCACCAAGGCTCAGGGGCATATCTCTGGCCGATGCCTGCAAGATGACCCTTACCGAAAGTGTGGAATGGGTAAAAGGCGTACCGGCTTCGCTTCCGGAGGAGATGAAACCTATGGCCAAAAGCATCTGCGAATCATTCCTCGATGCGGCTAAACGATTGATGGACTTGGGAATAGGCTATCTGTCCCTGGACCGTTCTGCTGCGACGCTTTCGACTGGGGAGCGTCAGAGAATGCAGCTTGCAAGAGCCGTCCGAAACCGCACTACAGGAGTCCTTTACGTCTTGGATGAACCGTCAATCGGCCTGCATCCGTCGAATATCATTGGCCTTTGCGGTGTGATGGACGACCTGATTGCGGACGGGAATTCTGTTGTACTGGTGGATCATGACACCCAGATTCTGGCCAAATCCGACTGGATGATCGAAATGGGACCCGGAGCCGGCGCGAACGGCGGAGAGGTTTTGGCGCAGGGTACTGTCAATGACATTGAGGTCAATGAACAATCGAAGATCGGTCCGTTCCTGTCAGGCAAGGCCTCTATCAATGTCAGACAACGGATTGAGGCCGCCGACATTTTCAATGACGGGAAGATATCTATGACTACAGATGCCATCCATACTGTAAGACCGCTCAATGTCGAGATACCAAAGGGACGGCTTACTGTGGTCACTGGAGTTTCCGGTTCCGGCAAGACCACTATGGTGCTGGAAAGCCTCATACCTGCTTTGCAGGCGAAAATATCGGGCCACGATCTGCCGGCGCATGTAAAGTCTATCGAGGCTGACGGAATCCGTCAAGTGAAACTCATTGATGCTTCTCCGATTGGTATCAATGTCCGCTCTACCGTAGCTACTTATGCCAATGTCCATGATGAACTCAGGAAAGTCTTCGCCAAGACACCGGACGCGAAAACGCATGGTTACAAGGATGGGGATTTTTCCTATAACACTGGCAAGTTGAGGTGCCCCACCTGTGACGGTACAGGCGTGATAAGCCTTGATGTGCAGTTTCTTCCCGATGTGGATATCCCGTGCCCGGATTGCAGGGGCTCGAGATATTCGAAAGTTGCAGGAAGCATAAGGAGGGAGAACTCCGCCGGAGAATTCCATTCGCTTCCGGAACTTATGGATATGGATATCAATTCCGCCATTGACGCTTGTGCGGACCTCAAACTTATCAGCCAGCGGCTCAGGGTATTGCGTGATCTCGGTCTCGGTTATCTGACGTTGGGCGAGGAGACCCCGAGTCTGTCAGGCGGTGAGGCCCAGAGGCTTAAATTGGCCAGCGAGATGGGTAGGGGACAGAGCGATTCCGTTTTCGTGTTCGACGAGCCGACCATCGGTCTTCACCCGTCAGACGTGATGACGCTACTGAATGTATTCCAGAGCCTTATCAATCACGGGGCCACCGTCATTGTCATTGAACATGACCTTGATGTCATCCGCAACGCCGACTTTATCATTGACATGGGCCCTGGCGGAGGCTCGGAAGGCGGGAGAATCGTGGCGACCGGCACTCCGGACCAGATCCGCGAGGCGAAAGACAGCGCGACTGGAAGGTTTATATAACATAATCATTGATTAACAATTACACATAATAGAGATGAAATTCAGAATGCCATCATTTGCAAGAATTCTGCTTGCTTTCACCCTTGTTGTTTCCTTGCCTTCGTGCGACGGGGCGGACAATGACACAGAGAACACAGAGACGCCGGACGACAATAACAAAGAAGAAGAGACACCTCCTGACAACACCGAGGGGGAATCGAAAACTGAAACGGACGTGTCATTGTATTCAGATGAGGCGGATTACTATTTTTTCAATAATCTCAGGCCTGAAGACCAGGTCACTGTGAAAGGGCTCGACGGGAAGGCTGTAAACTGGATAGACATCGATGAGTACATAAAATCCGGATATGAATACAAGTATCTGAAAATCAGCGAGAACATGTCCAGGAAGGACCGCAAGGCAGATGCTGTCATCACCAGAAACGGACAGACGGTTTTTACGTATCACATAACGCAGAGTCATGAAGATTCGTATGGATATGACCCGTCTTACTGGGAAATCATCGGTTCCGGAAACATATATGCGAATTTCAACGGCTCAAGCGCTGCGATGTGGAACAACAGGAACTTGACATTGCTTGAAGGCGCCGAGTTTGTTTCCGGCATTGGAATGATCAAGGACCGGTATCTGTATTCGTGCGCATTGGCCAAAGGCAAAGATTTCAGGACGCTAATTTACAAGGACGGAGTTCAGGCAGAAGTGATGGAGAACTGCAATGCTACTGATTTCACGGTTTCCGGTATTTCACTTTACACTGGAGGTTCATGGTCCGAGAATAAAAAGGAATATCCCGCTTATTGGTATAACGGGGATATGACTGATTTGAGCAAAAACAAGACCATTGAAGGCCGGGTATCATGCATCACCGTAGATGGAAATGTTGTCTATACGGGAGGCACCAATTGTATGTGGAAGAATTTTGAGCGCATTGAAATGCCGCATGACGGGTATGATTCAGCTTACGTTACGGAGATTGTTGTTGACGGCTCGGATGTATATGCAAGTGGCTATCTGATAAAGGGCGAGGAAAATTTCCGGGCCTGCTGGTGGCAAAATGGGGCGCTGCACCTGCTTGATATTGAAGGATCTGGCGAAAATTCAGCGGCTACAGCAATCCTTCGTCATGACGGAAAGACCTATATCGGCGGATATGTGAACGGATACCGGGCTGCTCTTTGGACGGACGGCAATCTCAAAAGACTGACCTCGTATAATGGTCATGTCAATGCTCTCGCAGCAAGAGGAAAAGACGAAGTTTTCGCTGCCGGCGACAAAGGCGGCTACCCGATAATCTGGCGCGTCCGTTCCCGTTACGCAGGAGAAACGAAAGAAATATTCATGAATACTTCCGAAGACGGTTTGCACAATGACGATATGTATGGCAACGTGACCGACATCATCGTTTGCGCCAAGAGGTGATCGGTCAGTGGAGTTGAAAAAACTCTTGTAGAGAATCTATCCCAGTACCACATCCAGCACCATCATCAGGGCAAAGCCAAGAGCGAATCCTATTGTGCCAATGTTGGAGTGCTCTCCCTGGGAATATTCGGGAACCAGTTCTTCTACCACCACATAGAGCATGGCTCCGGCTGCAAAAGCCAGCATGTATGGCATGATGCCGAGAATTGACGTCGCCAAAAGCAATACGAGACCGCCGCCTATCGGTTCAACGATTCCGCTCAATGTCCCTATGCAGAAGGATTTCCAGCGTGAGTTCCCGGCCGCACGCAGTGGCATTGATATAATCGCTCCTTCCGGAATGTTCTGGATTGCGATTCCCAATGAAAGAGCCAGAGCCCCTGCAACATTGAAATCTGCCGTGAGAGCCCCGGCAAGCGCGACTCCGACCGCCATTCCCTCCGGGAAATTGTGGATGGTGACGGCCAATGTCAGTTTGGCTGTTCTGGAAAGTCGGCTTTGAGGCCCTTCCGTTTCTCCGCTGATGTGAATGTGCGGTGTGATGTAGTCGATGAGCAGCAGAAAGGCAAAGCCTGCGAGCAGGCCAATGGTAGGAGGCACTACAGCAGAGGGGCCCTCGCCCATATCCATGGCAGGGATTATCAATGACCATACCGATGCCGCAACCATCACGCCAGAAGCGAACCCCAACAGGATCTTTTGCATCAATGCCGGCATATCGCGCTTCATGAGAAACACGAAAGATGCCCCTAATGCAGTGCCGAGAAACGGTATCAGAAGTGTCGCCAAAATAGGATTCATGATTTCATTCTTATTGTGTAGTAACAATGCAAAAATACAAAGTCTCCCACATTTTGTCAATCATAATTATTGACGATTGTCCGATCGGAGAAATTCTTCATACATTTGCATTGACAAAAATAGGTGGAGTATGATAGATTTTGCAGCAATTGATTTCGAGACAGCCAATGAATGCCGTTCCAGCGTGTGCAGCGTTGGAGTGGTTATCGTCCGTGGCGGCCAGATCGTGGATTCTTTCTATAGCTTGATACATCCGGAGCCGGAATACTATAAATGGTTCTGCCAGAAAGTTCATGGGATATCTGAGGAGGACACTGAAGATGCTCCGGTTTTTCCATGTGTCTGGGAGAAGATCGCACCGAAGATTGAGGGGCTCCCGCTTGTGGCGCATAACAGCCAGTTCGATGAAGGTTGTCTGAAAGAGGTTTTCAAAGTGTACCGGATGGATTATCCTGAGTATGAGTTCTATGATACCCTTTCGGCATCCCGTAAGCATTTCGGCTGCGGTTTGCCGAACCATCAGCTGCAGACGGTTGCCGCAGCCTGCGGTTATGACCTTACCAATCACCATCATGCCCTGGCCGATGCCGAAGCCTGTGCCCATATTGCAATCAAGTTGCTGTAATCCCGATTTTACTTTAGCCATCCGGCCGGGTATATAATACGAGACGTCTCAGAAAACAAATAATGACATTGAATTATGAGAACAGTATTATTGACGGCAGCATTGGCTGCAATGTTTATGCTTTCCGGTCCGGCATCAGCTGAAGCCCGTGGTCCACATCGTCATCGCGGATGGCATCATAGAAGTTATGTTACTGCGACAGTTCCATTATACAGAACGGTGCGTGTGGAACGGACCACTACCATAATCAAGACCTCACGTCAGGAACGCAAACTTATGGCATTGGCATATATAAAGAAGAATGGCTATCTTACGGTCAGCAAATATTGCGGCTTTACCGGGTTGGACAGCCAATTCGCGGAGGCGGAACTGGACTCGTTTACACTGGACCTGAAAGATCCGCTTTTCAGGTCAATGAAAGGAAAAAAGATTGTTTACACTTTGACGGATGAATGAGAAATATATAGTGAAATTACTTGGATGGAACCTGCAGCTGGGTTTTCGGGTACTCATGAAAGAATACAGGGACCCCATCTACTGGCACATCCGGAGAATCACTGTGAACAGCGAGGACGCGCAGGATGCTACTCAAGAGACATTCATCAGAGTGTTCCGCTCGTTCAGCCGATTCGACCGCAGCCGCTCATTCACCGCCTGGCTCTACCGGATTGCGACCAATGAGGCTCTGAGAATCATCGACAAGCGCCATCCCACTGTCAATGTCGAAGAAAATGCGGATGCAATGTCAATGCTGGCAGACGAATACGTTGATTTAAGCGACGTCGAGGCAGTCAACCTTCAGAAGGCGATACTCTCGCTTCCGAGGAAGCAGCAGATTACATTCAATCTCCGGTACTATGACGAATTGAGTTTCGAGGAAATTGCCGAGATAACGGATTCCACGCCTGGCAGCGCAAAGGCCAACTGGCACAATGCCAAAGTCAAGATTTACAATTATCTGAAAGATTACTATGACTAAAGAAACGAATATAATGGGTATCGGCAAACGGATGCCGTATAAAGTACCGGAAGGAGCACTTGACGAAATTGAACGCAATGTCCTGAAGGCCACAGCTTGTGACAGGAAACCTTTGCGAAAATTCTGCACTGCCTGCATCACCATTGCCGCCGCGGCATCACTGGCTATTATGGCGATATTCGCCTGGCATAGCCAGTCTGCTCCGGCAACTACTCTCGAGGATGTGCAACAGGCATTCGCAAATCTTGACAATGCGGATCAGACATTCTTGTCCGAAATATACTACGAAGATACATTTATGGCTACAAATTATTGATAAAGAAATGAAAACAGTTGTAAAAACAATAATCGCCATGTCATTGGCCTTATTCGTGTCAATGACATTGTCCGCACAGCCTGGCGGAAAAAAACTCACCCGCGAGGAACTTGCTGTGAAACAGGCCGGTTACATATCCAGAGAACTGGCCTTCGATGAAGAGACGAGCAAAAAATTCGAGGAAACCTACTGCGATTTCCAGCGAGAACTCTGGGCATTGGGGCCAAGCCTCGGCAAACAGCAGTCGGAGAATCCGAACGAGGAGGAAATGAAACAGCGTTTCGAGCGCAGCCAGAAAATACTGGACCTCCGCAGGAAATACTATGCTATCTACAGTACCTTCCTCACGCAGAAGCAGATATCACGCATGTACGAAATCGAGCGGGACATGATGCGCCGTCTTTCACAACAAAAGTCGCAAGGATCAAGACCACAGCAACCATCAAAACCTAGAGGCAATGCGCAGAGATAGATTGTATTATGGCATCATCGCCATTTTGATAGCATTGACAGGTTGCTCTTCAAAGGAGGAAAAGCCTGCGGATGATGAAGGAGAAGCTAACGATTCGGAAACATTGACACTTAAAGAGAGGGTCGAGTCAATGATGGTGAAGGTCGAAGGCGGAACCTTCATTATGGGGCAGACGACTTCCGGCCTGGACAACGGAGCATTGACAAAGGCGGAGTCCGACGCGCAGGACAACAACGATCCGCGCCCGGACGAGCTACCGCTTCATAAGGTGTCACTGTCCGATTTCGAGATATCGAAATATGAAGTTACGCAGGGCCTTTGGAAAGAAGTGATGGGGGCTTTAGAGCCTTGCTGGTCGGCTTCGGAATATGGCGAGGATGACGACAGGGCGATGGACGGCGTCGACTGGGATGATGCCAACCGGTTCATTGATAGACTCAATGCGCTGACAGGAGGAGACTGGAGGCTTCCGACCGAGGCTGAATGGGAGTTTGCCGCGAGAGGGGGAGTCAAGAGCAAGGACTACCGTTACAGCGGAAGCAACGATGTAAATGAAGCAGGTTGGTTCAAGGAAGATGGGTTGAGTCATGTTAACAAGGTAGGGCTGAAGGCCGCCAATGAACTTGGGCTATACGATATGTCGGGCAATGCGTTCGAATGGTGTCACGATTGGTACGGGCCATATTCCGATGAGGAGCAAGTCAATCCCAAAGGGCCCTCTGATAGCGACAAGGAATATGTATATGCTGGAAAGAATGTCTCTGCGCACGTTCTTAGAGGCGGTCATTGGCAGAGCAGCTCTTTTGGACTGAGGGTGTCGTTCAGGACGAAAATTCCGACATCGAACTACAAGCCTAAGGCCGGATTCCGCATCGCACGGGGAATTCCATACTCAGAAATGAAGAATTATGCTCCAGCAGGCGGAACAAATTCGCCGTCAGATGACTTCGGGAAATTTGTCGGCGGGACATTGCCGTACCGGATGAAAAAGATAGCTGCAGACAACGGCTCGAAGCCAATGTTGGTGATGTATCTCCATGGAGGTTCATCGAAAGGCAATGACAATGAGGCGCAGATGAAGGAAGCTGCTGTCAATGTCATCTATGAATATCTGTCGGACAATTCCATTCCGAGCATATTCATTGTCCCTCAATGCCCGTCCACCGGAAACTGGGGAGCGAAGATGAACGAACCTCTGGCGAATCTCATCGGAGAATATGAGAACTCATGTGACGGAGTCTATGTCCTCGGCGGATCAATGGGAGGCACAGGGACGTGGTCATTGGCAAATGCCTATCCGCAAAAGTTCAGCGGAATAATGCCTGTCGCAGGAAAACCGGGAACCGCATCAGCTGCCAACTTCAGGTCAATGCGAGTCTGCACTGTGATGAGTGAGGCTGACGAGGTGATGAAAACGGCGTACGAGGATGTCAAGTCATTCTGTGAAAGCATCAATGCAGCCGGCGGCAGCACAAACTGTACGATAGTGCCGGCATCTGAACAATGGCTGCACGCCACTACCTGCGAGCAATCCTATACACCGGAACGTCTCCGCTGGCTGTTCGGGAGATAATCCCTCCTAAACAATGACAAAAAAACCGCGGAGAATATCCCCGCGGCTATTTGTATAACTGAAGTTTAGCACTTGCGAAACTTGAATTATAGAATGTGTGTCCCTTTTCCGACTATCTGAACAATCGTGAAAGGGTCTTTTCGGACGGGATGTTTTCGTACTCGCGTCCGTTGCCCTTGTAGATGAGATCCTTGACAGTGCCGCCTACCTTGTCGTCCTTGAACAGCAACTTCGCGGAAGCATCATCAGAAATATCGTAGATGAACATTGACGCCTTCATCTCGCTCTGCTCATCGGCATCCTCCGCGGCGATGTAGAGCGTCTTCGCATCATAGACATTGAAAATCATCTTCTTTGCGGTGTAGTTGCCGTCGAGAGTGATATATGGCTCGGAGTCGAAGTTCTCGCCGTCGCGCAAGAACTTCACGCTCATGGATGGGATTTGTACTACTTCAACAGCAAGAAGCAGGGAGAAATTGATTTTATATTGGAGACGGATGATGAAATCATTCCCTTGGAAGTCAAGTCTGGCAAGGATTACGAACGTCATAATGCGCTGTCCAAAGTCCTGAGCACCCCGAATTATGGAATACGGAGGGCGATAGTTCTGTGCAATGACAACCTGCACGTGAAGGGCAATGTCGAATACCTGCCTATCTATATGACCATGTTCCTAGTCAAACAAGATGAACTGGAAAATCCTATATATAAAGTGAACCTGGAGTTCTAGAATGCTTTTTGACATGAACATTCTTCATCTCTCGGATACCCATGGGGCGCATCGCAGCCTTGGCAGTCTTCCAGAGGCGGACGTGATTGTCCACTCGGGGGACATTGCCATGAACGGATCATCCTCGGAGGTGCTGGACTTTATGAGGTGGTTCAGCGCACTTCCCTATGCCCATAAGATTTTCGTGGCGGGGAACCACGACGCATGCCTGTATGGTGCCGTCATTGACGGACTTGACTCCAATTGCCATTATCTGTGCAACAGTTCGGTGGAGATTGACGGCGTGACATTCTATGGGGTTCCCATGTTTATGGAGGACTGTAGTTCCGGACTCCAGAAGGAGTTTTATGAAATGATTCCTGACGGCGAGGATGTGCTGATTACCCATGCCCCGCCATACGGAATCCTCGACCGGGACGGAAGCATCCATTACGGCTCCAATGAACTTCTCTCGCGTGTGAAGGCAGTCCGTCCCCGGATACATCTTTTCGGCCACATCCATAAGGCCAATGGCCTGGAGGAAAGCGGCGGAACCGTCTTTTCCAATGCTGCCATGATGGATGAGCATTACGGCATGCTGCTTGAACCGCATTTGATAAATCTGTAGATTATGGAAGAGAATTTGGAAAAATATCGGAAGACGATTGAGTTGTGCAGTTCAATTATGAAAGACATTAAGGCGGAGAGGATGTCCAATACGAAGATGGGCAAGTACGTCAATGTGTTTTCCCTTTGGAATGAATTTTCCCGCATAAGTGAACCCATCCATAGCAGGATCCTACATTTTTTCCTGTCGGATAATCCGATGCATGGACAAGGCAAATTGTTCTTGTCTGCGTTTTTGGAGTATATTGGTTTTGAGAAGGACAAAGGCAATGAGGAATGGATAATAACGGCTGAGGAAGGGCGTGTGGATGTTTTGTTAAGAAGACAGAATCCGTTAGGCGCTGTCATAATTGAGAACAAATCCAATTGGGCCGAAGATCAACCTAACCAATTGTACCGGTATTGGTATGAGAATATTCACAAACGCAAAGAAGATAGCGATACTGATTATTATTCGAAGCACCCTGAGTACAAAATAGTTTATTTGGTGCCGGATGAAACCAAACATATTAATTCCAATTCAACTTCACGTCCGGTTGACTATCCTGAAGACTTGCCGGAAGAACTACCGATGAAACCAAAAGTGATGACTTTTCACACGGATATCCCTAAGTGGTTAGGAGGATGCATGAAAGGACTGCCGGCAGAGAATACTCCGCTCAGAAATTTGATTGCCCAATATATTGAATATTGTAAACAGTTATAAGGAAATGAATGAGATAGAGAAGGTTTTGAGTTTTTTTAAACTGTAGAAGACTGGAACTCGTTTGTGGAACTCTCCAATATGAAGGACATGATGGTCCGCGAACTGAAGAGTCGTCTATTGACTGAGATGAGGATAATTGCTGAATCCAATTTGTCCGGAGCCGGTTGGAAGTATGATGCTAAGGATGATCATATATCCATTGTTTTACAGAAACATTATTCACTGAGTATTTGTATAGAGTGGAGCCACTGGTCTTGGTATAAACGAGGAGCGGGGATATGGATTAATCCTTCTGAAATCATTCCTGAAAAATTTATTGAGGAGGTTAATGCCAATGCCGATTTGAAAGCCTTTTTGACAGCCAATGGCTTTCATGAGAGTCGGGAAAATGCGTGGTATCCGTTTATGAAGACAATTCCGGCAACAGTGTTTCACGATGGCAACAATGATTCTTGTAGGCTTGAGGAAGAATGCCTGTTCAGGGCTATACAAGATGCGAAAGGGTTGGCGGACAATTTATGGGAGGAAGTATTCAAACCATTTGTGGAAAATAAAAACGTAATAAGTATGTTGGTTAAAGTTCTTCAATAGCATACTTATTACGCATTGTTTTCGAAATTATTACCCTATAGACTAAATCTTATAGTTCTCTGCCATCCTCCTGATGTCATCGACCATCTCGTCGCGCAGCTCTTCCGGCTCCAGCACTTCGACAGAGGGCCCGAGTCTCAGCAGTTCCTGCTTGAAGTCGAAGGTCGGGACCAGTCGGTATCTGTAGACGGTGTGGGTGTCGTCCGATTTCTCCTCGATTTTTTGCTGGGAGCTGTGGAGAGGCAGGGTGTCGAAATCATATTTGAGTATCAGGTCTTTGAGTGTCATTTTGGTAGGAATTATCGATTTTGTGTTTCAGGGTCTCAAGATAACGGTCAACGTCTGAAATGCCGACCTTGTCAAGGACTTCATCTGCATAGTCCTCGAAGTAGTCCCGGCAGCGCTGCAGGAGTGCGGTTTCCAGCGGAAGACCTTCCGGGCGTGCTGCCGCTTCCTTCAAAAGCACATTCTTGAAGCGTGGAAGATCATATTTATTCCACCAGCGGAGCCTGTTCTTTTCCTGGTCGGAGAACTGCTGGACAGTGAGTTTGACTTCTATTGAGAAATCATTTATGCGCAGAACGTCCGGAATGGACCAGTTCATGTGGGTGCATAGCGCATGGAGAGCGTAGCATATGGTGATTTGTGACAATTTAGGATGCACGAGAGGCCCTTCCGCCCAGGAATTACCGTCATCCAGGTCATTTGAGCACTCCAGATCCTTGTCCGTGGCCGAGGGTGATTTGTCCTTCAGTCGCGACCAATCACAACTAACATCTGCCATGCCAGGCTTATGTTTCTTCGTCTCCTGTAGGATGGCTGCCATACGGATAAAATCGTAGCCATAATAGTTGTCATCCTCCAGCCGCAGTACAGAGTACGGGATGTCGAATATCGGGACTAGTCTACTTTCAATCATGTAGTCGTCATCCATATCGTCTTTATTCATCACCAGCAGCGCCCGTACGAGGTCTGCCGTGCGATGATATGTCCGGTTGGTCATTTCCAGAAGCATGCCGTTGACCTTTTCCCACCTCTCGACCTCCCCAGGGGTGCAATGGCAGCCGAAGAGGAGATTCAGGATGAGGCAGCGGTCCGACATCAACTCCTCAATCTCATTGACCTTCATCTCGTTCCGGCTCCAATCAAGGAACTGGCGGTAGTGCTTGTAATTGAGGGGATCACCGGTGATTCCGAGAATCCGCTGCTCGAGGCCTGTGAGTTTATGTTTGAGTTGGGACTCGTTCATCGAACGATAGTCCGGCTCTTCTGCGTTCTGTTTCATGCCGCGAAGTTACGGCATGAAGATGCCATTATCCGGCAGAAGCAGTATACCGAGGTCTATAGATGGAAGATAAAAAGTATCAGGACGGCTTTTCGGCCGCCATGATGGAAATAGGTGAATGAAGGCTGTTAAGGTTTACAGACTCTACTCATCATAGATATATTTAAGCATTCGGTCCACTTCATTCTTGCGCCTATTTTCGGCCTCTTCTTGATCCCATTTTTCAAAATTTTTGGCTATGTGTTTGAATGTAAGATATTTGCTATCTTTATATCTCAGCCTCTTTTGACTAAAGGGAATAGCTTGAATAGAACGATTAATGTCGTACTCTAATTGTCCCAGATTGCCAATACTATTCTGTAGCGTTTCATCTATTTGAACGAGTTCATCTGCATTGGCGTGGATGTGTTCAATATCAAAGGCGGTATCAAAGATGTTTTCCCAAACTCCATCGGGATTATCATATCTTTCCTCTAAATACGTCGAAAGGGAACAAACAAGCCTCTTCCTTTTATCGTTGTTTGTTATGTAACCACCTAAGGTTTCCTTCAGTGATTCTCGATCATAAGAGGCTATCTTGTCTTTGACCGTCTTAATTATTTCTTCCGGATTACTCTTGGCTATTGATTTAATCAGATCTGACACAAAGCTGTTTATCTCGTATATTTGCTTGTAGAAAGTCACGCTATAGATAAAGAATAACTTATTCAAACAAATCAACAGTGTTTCAAGGCTTGAATATTTGTTTTCATCCTTTCTGTAGAAGTATAAGAACTGGTAAATTATTAACCATACAGATCTTGAATAGCGCGACCACCAAGTTGATTGATATACAGCAAACCGGGTTTCTACAGACTGATAATTATAGCTCTCAAATTCAAATCTTGTTTCGATTACAGCCGCTATTTCATCGAGGCTGATTTCGAATTCTTTATTAGATAATACGGGGCCGAAATTATCCCACGTTTTAATCCCAAGCAGTGTATCAAACAGGCGCTCAAAGAATGTGTCCCATCCAAAGGCGTAGAACATGCTATTCAAATTAAACTTCGTGACGAGAACATTTTTATAAACATCCAAAATGCCGTCAAATCCAGTAACATTTTTACCGCACTCTCTATTCTTTTTGTCTAAGAGTTGATATACTGCTTGAATCTTTTCGAAAGCAGATTCGTCTTCTCCTTTGCAATCCGTTAGATATTCGTACATCCTAACTTTAAATAAGTCGCTTCCGTTTAAGTCAAGGCCAGAATTGTTAATCGTGTTGAAAATCTGGATTGTTTTGGAAACGCCTGCTGTTGTTTCAATAACGACAAAATACAGAGAGTGCAGAAGATAATCACAGAATCTTTCAATATTAATCTCCTTCTCAAGATTCCCAATTTCGTTTAAAAAAATATCGGAGATTAACCGTGCATTAGCATAGTATTGATTCTGTTCCTCTGCGGGCTTGCCTGAAAGATATGAATCCAGGTAATAGCCCTGCTCTTTACTGACATGGGTTTCTATCCAGTTGAAGCCCAGTTTGGCTAACGCTTTGGCCTCTGGATGGAGTCGCTTTAACTCATTTAGGAAGATTGTTAACGTCGTGATTCGTTGTTGACCATCAATGATGTCTTGCTGAATCTCCGTTTTACTTATGTGCCATGGTTGAGCAAGTTGCATGGTGCCAATAAAAAGAGGCTCCGGATGTGCCGCATTACGCTCTTTCCCCAAATAACCGTTCAAGATATCAGTCACAAATGGACGTATGTTGTCTTCGGACCATTCGTAAGGCCTTTGGTACACGGGCACAATGTAAGTAATATGCGGATTAAGAAGAGCCGAATAGTTTGGATTACCACCGTCTGTTAAGGAACAAGTACGAGAAGATATGGCGAAAGGCAGAGCATCTTTTTCATAATAGTCTACCAAGGAAGAAGACAACTCATAATTGACTCTACATATTGAAGCACGCTTCATATAGTAGAACCTGGACCAATCTTCTTTTCGAATGTCATGTATTTGAACCTTAACTCCGACTGCCCAATTTTTGTTCTCTTCAAGATTAAAAACACTATTATCCTGTTCCTTTACAATAATATCTTTTAGATTTCCGATATAATCTGGAAAACTTGTCGCCTTGGCAATTGCAACGATCTGATACCCGTCTGCAATTGCAAAATAATCGCCGCGATGAACATTCTCTAAAAACCAACTCTCATCTTCAAGTCCAACAAAAACTACTTTGTTGCGTCTAAAAATACTGAGGATTGATGCATTTGCGGCTCCGTATGAACTCCATCTGGAGCCTATTTTCCAAACAGTTGCCATTTCTTCCATATCTTTTAGAATAGATGCTTATATTTCTGCCTGCATATCATGGCAGGATTAGTGTTATTCCTATAAAGATAGCGTTTTTTTGCTGAGCTTTCGACAATTAACATGATAACCAATGGCTATTTACCACTTTTTTTCAGAGAGTATGCTTTAATTCGCGGACCAAACAAGACGAAAATGGGAGAGAACATCAAGACCGCAATGGAATAATACATGATGACTGCATCCGGACGGTTCTCAATTCTCGCAAGTATTGTTATTATCTTCGGCATTCTTGGTGGCATCTTTATATCGTTGTTCTATCACACGTGACAAGGCTAATCATCATCGTTCTTTGATAGGATCAGAGCAGTATTGCTTGCGGCCGCAGTCTTTGCATTTGAAGCCGGCCCAGATGGTATCGAATTGGCTCATTGCGGCTTCGACCAGAGAGGGTTCATCTGTCAGGATGCCTGCCTCGAAGTTGCGGTTGCGTGGGCTTTTCATTCCCAGACCTGCGCCGGTGAGATTTGCCGAGCCGATGTAGGCAAACTTGAAGTCAAAGATAATCAGTTTGAAGTGTACTCTTGGGCACAGAACTCGCTCCAGTCCGGAAAACAGCACTGGATAATGGTCGAAATCCTCCTTGAATTTCGGGTCTGGTTCCTTGGCATGGATGAGACGGATTTCACGCCCTTTGCTGATCATGTCGGCAAGTACGCCCAGAAGAGGACGCTCGCCGACATACAGGTCCTTTATGTCGGTAGTCCAGATCTAAAGGTGTTCTTTCACGTTTGCAACGCGAGCTATGACTTCCTGAAAGTGCGCTTCGTCTGCGATGTACTGTATCATACTTAATGTCCTTTTCTTGCAGACGCAAGTTAAAACGCGTCACTGCAAAAGTATGGCATGAAAGATAAGGTCGTTTACATTAAGAGTATTACCGAAAATTGTGCAGAAACACTGCACAATTTTTATTTATCTTGCGCCGCATTTCCTAATATTTCTTAAATTTGCATTTAAGATAAGCAGATTACCATTTTTTCTGAATGGCGACAAACAAGCATGCCATGATCAGGTATCAAGCCCTTGATGCCTGTTTTGGCAATAGGTATAGGAAGTTCTTCATAGAGGATCTCGTCTCCGCGTGTAATGATGCGCTGGAGGAATTCTATGTCTCCAAGCAGAATCCCTTTACAAAAGAAAGCTATCAGGTCAAGAAGCGCACTGTTTTCACTGACATAAGCTATATGCAAAGCGCGAGCGGTTATAATGCGCCCATCAAGCGATACTATGAAGGCCACCGTTGCTATTACAGGTATTCGGACGAGAACTTCTCCATCAATAAACGAGATTTTTCCGAGGTGGAGCTTGACAAACTGGATGAAGCGCTCGAAAGCAAGGTTCTGCAGGCGAAAGTATCGGCATCCTTCGCCATCC